>Ga0247770_1000736_pt1 | contig 30533 bp, 28 predicted proteins | sample UWRJL136409B6_FD_179943 | JGI IMG/M metagenome (GOLD analysis project Ga0247770, IMG submission 179943) | Plant litter microbial communities from Arlington Agricultural Research Station in Wisconsin, United States - UWRJ-L136-409B-6 | ecosystem: Environmental > Terrestrial > Plant litter >... | reverse complement strand
CGGAAGTTCCGCAGCCCGAACTCGCGCTGATCTCAGGTCATCCCTGGGATCAACGCGCGTTTGGGCGCACTTTGTACCCATGTAATTGCAGCACTTAGCTCTTGCTCTGTTTACTTTGGGCGCTTATGTTGGGCTCATGTACATCGACATCGTCCCCAACCGCTCTTCGCCACCCGCCGTCCTCCTGCGCGAATCCTCGCGCGAAGGCGGCAAGATCCGCAAACACACTCTCGCCAACCTGTCCTGCCTCCCACCCGCGGCCATCGACGTGCTGCGCCGGTCGCTACGCGGCGAGACGCTGGTCTCGCCCGAGGAGGCCGTGCAGGTCGAGCGCTCGGTGCCGTACGGGCACGTGGCCGCAGTGCTGGGGACGATTCGCCGGCTGAAGCTTGATCAGGTGCTGGGGACGAAGCGCTCGCCGGAGCGTGACCGGGTGCTCGCCATGGTGGTGGCGCGGGTGCTCTCGCCCGACTCCAAGCTCGCCACGGCGCGCGGCTTGGGCGAGGAGAGCGCGTTCTCGGCGCTCTCCGACGCGCTCGGGCTGGAGGCGGTGTCTCCGGACTCGCTCTACCGGGCGCTGGACTGGCTGCTGGAGCGGCAGCCGGCGGTCGAGAGCAGGCTCGCCGCGAAGCACCTGCGCGAGGGGACGCTCCTGCTCTACGACGTGACCTCCACCTACCTGGAAGGGCGACACTGTCCGCTGGCGGCGCACGGCTACAGCCGGGACGGCAAGCCGGGGAAGATGCAGCTGGTCTTTGGCCTGCTGACCACGCCGGAGGGGTGTCCGGTGGGGGTCGAGGTCTTTTCCGGCAACACCGCCGACCCCGCAACGCTCGCCTCGGCGGTCGAGAAGGCGCGCGAGCGCTTTGGCCTGAAGCGCGTGGTCTGGGTGGCCGACCGCGGGCTGCTGACCAACGCGCGAATCGAGGCCGAGCTTCAGCCCGACGCGGACTTCGACTGGATCACCGCCCTGCGCGCGCCCGCCGTCCAGGCGCTGTACGAGGAGGGGGTGCTCCAGCTCTCGCTCTTCGACCAGCGCGACCTGGCCGAGATCTGCTCGTCCGCCCTTCCTGGCGAGCGGCTCGTCGCCTGCCGCAATCCGCTGCTGGGCGAAGAGCGAGCCCGCAAGCGCGAGGCGCTGCTCAAGAGCACGGAGAAGGAGCTGGCGAAGATCAAGAAGGCCGTCGACCGGGAGCGCAATCCGCTGCGGGAGCGGGAGAAGATCGGAGTGCGGGTGGGGGGCGTGCTGGGGCGCTTCAAGATGGCCAAGCACTTCCGCATCGAGATCACCGACACCACCTTCCGCTTCGAGCGTGACGCGGAGGGCATTGAGGAGGAGGCGAAGCTGGATGGGATCTACGTCATCCGCACCAGCGTGCCGAAGGAGGAGATGACGCCCGAGGCGGCCGTCTTGGCCTACAAGAGCCTCTCCCAGGTGGAGCGGGCCTTCCGCTCGGCCAAGACCGATCTCGACGTACGTCCGCTCCACCACCACACGGAGCCGCGGGTCCGCGCGCACGTCTTCCTCTGCATGCTCGCCTACTACGTCGAGTGGCACCTGCGCCGCTCGCTCGCGCCGCTCCTCTTCCAGGACCACGACCGCCCCGCGGCGGCGGAGCAGCGCGCGAGCGTCGTCGCGAAGGCCGAGATCTCGCCGGCGGCCAAGCGCAAGAAGGCGCGCCGGAAGACGGACGACGGGCTTCCGGTGCACAGCTTCCAGACGCTCCTGGCGGATCTCGCCACGGCGGCCAAGGCTCGACTGCGTATCGGCGACCACACCGTCGATCAGCTCGCGCTCCTGACCCCCCTGCAGGAGCGCGCCTTCCAACTCCTCGAGGTGCGCTGGCGATAGACTGTACCCAGTACCGTGCACCCGGATTTTTTGCTTAACTCAAAGCACCACAAGCAGTAATCCGCTCTGCTCCATGCGGAACTTCCGGCTAGATCCTGCGGCCCTGCAATCATCGTCACGAAGGCGGTCCTGGTGCGGCCGGGCCTCAGGATGACTGCTTAACTGCAACGGTCATTCGGAATCAGGATGATCCGTCGCGAAGCGGATGACGTCGCCCGCCAGCGCTTCGATCAGCTTCTCCTGGTCTCCAGTTCGGCCGATGGCGACCATCTCGGCGACGAGGTCGGGGAAGCGCTTGGAGAGGGGGCGGAGGCGGTCGGGGTCGAGCGGGGCGTGGTCGTCCTGGCGGACGGCCTGGCGGTAGTCGGCGGGGGTCATGCGCCAGAGATGGGCGGCGCCGGGGTAGCGGGTGAGGACGATGGCGGCGATCTCCAGGCCGGCGGGGTCGAAGTCGCCGCTGTAGAAGAGGCGTGCGCCGCTCCGCACCAGGGCGTCCAGCATCCCCGTGTCCGTCAGGTTCAGGTTGCCGTTGGTGCAGAGGATCGTCGGGTGGAGCGGGCGATCGACGTCGTCCAGGCGAGCGAGCAGCGCCTCGAAGACGGTCGGGTTCTCCACGATGAAGGCTGTGTCGCGCCAGGCGCGCACGTCGTGCTCGACGATGCCGAGCGAGCGGAGGGTGAAGGGGCGGTCGAGGCCGGACGCGCGGAGCGCCTGGAGGTACGGCGTATCTCCCGTGAGCCCATAGGTGTCGATGCGCGACGAGATGGAGTCGCGCGCGATGCCGGCCTCGGCGAGAAGGCTGCGGCGCCACGATGCCCCGCCCCGCGTCCCCCGCCGCGCCGTCTCGGGAAAGCGGTGGGCGAGCGCGCGGTTCAGCATGGCGCCGGCGCGCCGGCCCACGTCGAAGGCGTGTGGATCGTTCGCGGCCGCGGCGGCAAGCTCGGCCAGGAAGACGATTGCGCCGCCGCGCCCGGGGAGGCGGGCGAGCGCGGCGGCCACGGCGCGGAAGGCGCGCGCCAGCGGCTCCTCGCCCCACTTCGTCTGCCACGTCCGCAGCACCTTGCGGTCCTCGTCCATCCACGCGACCACGCGGACGTGCTCCTCCGGCCACACGCCGAGCTCCGCGAGCGTGGCCAGGAACCGCGCCCGCATCCGCTCGCGATCCGCATCGCGCTCCTCGCGGATCTCCCTGCGCGAGACGATCACCTGACCGAAGTGGATCTCCAGCGCTCCGCGAAGGGAGAACGGGAACCGCGTGTTCTTCGCGAAAAGCTCCGCGATCTCCCGCACCCGCACGCGCGAATCCTTCCGCAGCCCCCGCTTGCCGATCAGCCCGCTCAGCGCGTCCGCCTCGTCGTGCGTCTCCATCACCACCACGCCGGACGGGGCCTCGCCGCGCGGCTGGCGGGAGGCGACGTACTTGAGGCGCAGCTCGTCCAGGATGCGCGCGAGATGCGGATCGCCCAGCGCCTCGCGCAGGTCGTCGCGGAGCCCCTCAGCCGCCATCGGCCCCCGAGCCGGCGGTGCGCGGGGCGATCTGGATCCCCAGCAGCTCGTCGCCCACGAACTCGAAGCGGCGCTCGCCGTCCCACAGGGAGAGCGTGGGGGCCACGGTGGCGCCGTCCGTCAGCAGCTCGTAGGTGGCGGAGCCGGCCACGCTGGCGCCGATCCCGGTGGTCTTCTCCGTCGCCATGATCCAGCAGAAGCCCAGCTCGGAGAGGAGCCCGTAGATCTCCGCCGCGTTGCGGTCGTCCACGCCCGCGAACGCCTCGTCGAAGCCGATCAGCCGCGGCGCGTACGGGTCGGCGGACTCCAGGCGCGCGGAGACGGCGGCCACCAGCGGAAGGAGGAGGTCCAGCGTGCGCCGCCCGCCGCTCCCCTGGCCGTAGAGGCGGCGCGTGAGCGGCATCCACCGTCCCGTCTCGTCCTTCCGCTCCACGGTCAGCGTGTACCACTGCGTGTAGTCCACCATCCGCAGCAGCGCCGCGCGGTAGTCCTCCAGCAGCTCCTTTTCGCGGTTCCGCCGGCGGATGTCGGCCACCATGGTGCGGAAGATCTCCAGCAGCTCCTCGCGCCGCGCCTCGTCCAGCGCGGTGACCTTCTGCGTGAGGAGGTCGTCCAGGCGCGCGGGATCGAAGGCGTCGGCGGTCTCGCGGGTGCGCACCTTCCACTGCAGGCGCATGACGGCGCCGCGGTAGAGCTGCATCCCGCCCAGGATGCGGTTGACCTCGTCCACCCAGCGGCCGGTCTGGCGGATGGCGGAGCGGATGGCGTCCACCACCTCGCGCAGCATCAGCTGCTCGATCAGCCGCCGGTCCTCGTCTTCCAGCAGCGTCTCCTTGCGCCCCTGCTCCTCCTCCAGCGCGCGGTACAGCTCGTCCAGCCGCATCTCGCGGTCGGGATGGGCGAAGCGGACCAGGTCGCCGTCCAGCGTGGGGCTCATCTCCTCGAACGCCCCCTGCGCCCGCAGGAACGCCGCCCGAAGCTCCTCCTGCGCCCGCTCCGCCTCCGCGTCCACGGCGGCCGCATCTCCATGTTCGAGAAGACGATACGCCGCCTTCTCCGCCCCGCCCTCCCGCGCGGTCTCCCCATACTCGTCCAGCGTGGGATACGCGCCGATCCGCCGCCGCAGCGTGAATTCCGCCGCTTCCGCGGAGATGCGCGTCGAGCGGACCTGCTCCTCGTAGTCCGTCCTCTGGTTGTTGAGGATGGCGATGCGCCCGCCCGCCTCGCGGATGGCGCCGACCGCGTCCTGGTCCACGCGATCGACCTGCTTCAGCCGATCTTCCAGCGCGCGGATCTCGGTGGCGAGCCCTTCGCGGCCGGCGTCGGCGTGGCGAAGGCGCTCCTCCAGCGCGCGGATGGACGCCTCCAGCGTGTGCGCCCGCTCGTCCGCGCGGGCGATGCGCGGCGCAAGCGCCTCGATGGCGAGGCGGAGATCGGCGGCGGCGCGGGTGCGGTCGGCGTAGGCGCGGCGGATCTCCTCCATCCGCTCCACGTGGTCGGCGACGGCGCGGGCGAGGTCCAGCACTTCCTTGAGCGCGGAGCCGACGGCGTCCACGTCGGCGCGCGCGCGGCCCTTGAGGTAGGGCGCGGCGTCGGTGGCGTGGTCGAGGGCGGCCGTGCGCTGCTGCACGTCGCGGGTGGCGGCCTCGACGGATTCCGCGGTCATGTCGGCGGCGGCGCGGCGGCGGTCGCGCTCCGTCTCCTCGCGGCGGACGGCGAGGAGGCGGTCGTGCACGGCCTGGAGCGCCGGCATCTCCTGCGCGGAGCGCCACTCGCGCGCCAGCGTGCGCTCGCGCGCCTCCACGATCTCGATCTCCCCACCCACCGTCTCCAGCCGCTCGCGAAGCTGGTCGCGCAGCGCACGCGCCTCGTCGATGCGGCGGCGGCGCTCCTCGCGGCGGGCCGTCTCGCCCAGGAAGCGGACGCGCGCCCCGGCCGGCGCGGCGGCGAGGCCTTCCAGCGCCCCCAACCGCCATCCACCGCCCTCGTCCACCGCGCCCGCGCCGCCTCCGTCCAGCCCCAGCGCGCGAAGGGCCATCCGCACGTCAGCGGTGGATATCCCGCCGGACGCGACGGGGACGAGCCACACACGGCTCCCCCGCCCCGCCATGTGGCGATCCACGGCCGGCCGGATCCACCGATCGCCCACGCCGCTCCCGTCCAGGATCTCGCGGACGCGATCCGCTTCCGCCGCGGGGATCACCAGCGCGTCCAGCAGCCCGGCTTCCAGCAGCGCCGCCTCCACCCGCGCGGCGAGCGCGGGATCCGCCGCCAGCGGGCCCGCCAAGTCGCACGCGGCGAAGAGCGGGGCGTGGGCGATGCCTTGCTCGCGCAGGAGGCGGCGTGCCTCCACCTGCGCCGGCGCGCGGTCCGGCTCCACGTCCTCCTCGCTCATCGCCTTGCGGAGCCGCGCCTCCACCTCCGCCGATTCGTCGCGGAGGCTGCGCTGGAGGAAGCCCAGCTCCTGCCGCTGCGCCCGGAGCGCCTGCTGCGCATCGTCGAACGCGGACTGGAGCGGCTCCAGCACGCGCGTCGGCCGGCCGCCCTGGGGCTCGTAGAGATCGAGCGCGCCGAGCGCCGCCTCGAACGCATCGGCGGTGACCGGAAGCTCCGTGCAGGCGGATCTCCAGGCGAGCAGCGCATCGCCCGCCTTCGTCCGCGCGGTGTCGGCGTCGCGAACCGCGGTGCGATATTGATCGTCCGCCTTGTTGTATTCGCGGCGGGCAACCTCGCTGGCCTTGCGCGCCTCCTCGTGGCGGCGGTTGGCGGTGGCCAGCGCCTCCATCGCCCCCACGATCTCCGCCAGCACGGCGCGCCGCTGCGCCACGTCCGGCTCCAGCGCCGAGCGGGCGATGTCGGTCACGATCGCGCCCGTTCCCTCGATCCCCATCCCCTCGATGCCGTCCCGCGCTCCGGCCGCGCGCCGCTCCAGCGACGGCCAGAACGCCCGCCCCGCCGCCGTCGCGATCCCGTCCAGCGTCTCCCCCAGCCGGCCGCGACGCGTCCGCCACGCCGTCTCGGCGTCGGTGATGGTCTTCTGCTCGCGCTCGATCTCCGCGTTGATCCGCTTGCGGTCCTGCCGGAGCGCGCCGTGCGCGGACTCGGCCTCCGCGTGCTCCTCGCGCGCCCGCTTGAGCGCCGCTTCCAGGTCGAACGCCTCGTGGGCGCGGAAGATGGGGAGCAGGACGTCCAGCCGCCCCTGCTTCGCGGACCGCTCCGAGGCCAGCGCCTCGCGGATCCCGTTCTGCCGATCTACCTCCTTCTGCGCCGATTCCAGGTCGGAGAGAAGCCGATCGAGCGCCTTCTGCCGGCCCTTGTGCTCCTTGGCCGCCTGCTGGTAGACGGCGGCGGCCTGGCGGGCGGAGGCGAGGACGGCGTTCTCCTGCGCGGGCTCCAGGTCGCGCGCGGCGGCGAGCTGGTCGGACAGGCGCTCCAGCTCGGCCTCGATGGTGTCGAGCTTGGAGAAGACGTCGGAGGCGCCTTCCACGGCCGCGGTGGGGATGGGCGGGAGCGATTCCTTGAGGTAGCCCTCCACCTTCCTGGGGTTCAGCCCCTCGCCCAGCTTGGGCGTGCGGACCACGTGCAGCATCTCCAGGAAGCGCTCGTAGTCCCCCGTCGTCGGAAATCCGAAGATCGCCCGGTTGACCGCCGTCTTGTATTCCTGCTGGTCGCGGTAGATGCGCCCGCCCTTCCCCAGCCGGTCGCGCAGCTCCGTCTCTCGAAGCGGCCGCCCGCCGTCGGCCAGGTGGAAGTCGATCTCCACGCGCCGGCTGTCCTCCAGCACGAACCCCCAGCGGTCCACCTTCTGGTTGGCCCAGTCGCGCGAGCAGCGCAGCCCCAGCCCGATGGTGGCGAAGCGGCCGGAGTGACCGCGCTCGAACTCCAGCGCGATGTAGGCGGTGCGCTCGCGGTGGTAGTACGGCGCGTCGTCCGGCGCGTCGTCCTTGCCGACCAGGTAGTAGCGGATGGAGCGGTCGCTGCTCCCCATGGTGTCCACCCGGTCCGGGGTGAGCACCATGTCGAGCACGAGGGTGATGGCCGTCACCAGGACCGTGGACTTCCCGGACTCGTTCTGCCCGGTGAGCATCAGGTTGCCCCGGGCGAAGTGGAAGACCTCCGGCTCCTCGAAGAGCCAGTAGTTCTGGAGGATCAGCCGGCGGGGGATCCACCGGTCCGGCGAATCGGCGTGCATCCCGTCCAGGATCTCCAGCATCCGCGGCGGCGGGCCGCCCGGGCGGAAGAAGTCGGCCTGCGTCACGCGTCGTCCTCCTCGCGGTCCATCTCGGTCTCGTCCCCGTAGTGGGCGGCCAGCCGGGCCGCGGTGGGGAGCACCACGTACTGCCCCGTCTCGTCCGGCCCGCGCAGCAGCCCCCACGCCTTCATCTCGTCCACCACGTCGCGCGACAGCGCCTTCACCGAACGGTCGCGCAGCCCCTTCCCCCAGCGGACGCCGTGGCGCGCCTGCAGCTCCGCCACGTCCCGCTCGATCCCACTCTCGTGCACCACGAAGCACTCGTCGCGCATCGGCACCAGGCTCCCGCTGCGCTGCCGGTCGCGCAGCACCCCGCAGAAGCAGAGGACGGCGTGGGAGATGCCGGACGCCAGCGGGATCGGCGTCTGCACCGCGTCGTCGGAGCGGGCGGGGCGGAGGATGCGCGCGTACCCGGTCGTCACCTCCAGCTCCCAGCCGGAGAGATATTCCACGTTCTTCGCGATGCGGGCGCGTGCCTCCGCGTCGTCCAGGAGGCGGAAGGCGGCGGGATCGTCCACGCGGAAGAGCGCGGGATTGAGGAGGAGGGTGCGGTAGAGGCGGATCTCGTCCGCGCCGGCGGCGTCGCGCAACGGCGCGGGAGCGTCGCGCCCCTCCGCCAGCCGCTCCAGCTCCGCCGCGGGGATGCCGACGTGCAGGCGCCACGCGGCGGCGCCCCATCCGTAGAGCGCGTCGCGCTTGCCGTGCTCGTCCGCCCAGTCGTCCACGCTCCCGTCCTCCAGGCGCAGGACGCCCATCTCCTCCAGCCCGTGGAAGACGCGGCGCACCGCCATCCGCTGGTCGCGCGAGGCCCAGTCGAACTCCGCCGCGCCGTCTGGCGACGCGGTGCGCAGGCGGATCTCCTCCGCCACCTGCGAGACGGTGAACTTCCGCCCGCCGGTGTGCTCGCCGTACCAGAGCACCCACGCCAGCAGCTCGTAGTCCTGCCGCCCGCGCGCCCACGCCAGCCCGTGCGAGGCTTCCGCGCGCGCGGGCGTCTTCACCAGCCGCGCGAACTCGGGATGCGCCTGCAGCCGCCACCCGGTGAGCCGCCCGAAGGTGGACTGCAGGGCCGGCGCGTGGCGGCGGACCTTCTCCAGGAGCGGCCGGTCGTCGCGGGCGGTGATGACGGCGCGGTCGATCAGCGCCTCGGCGCAGAGGCGGAAGTCGGCGTGCGCGGCGCCGCTGGTGTTCATCGCGCCTCCTCGGTGCGGCGGAGGCGGAAGGCGCGCACGTACAGCACGCCGTCCGGCCCGACGACCTCCGCGACCGCCGCCGGATCCGCGGGCGGGAGGATCTCCACCCGCGACCCGTCCGCCAGCCGCACGGCCCGCTCCGGCGCGCGCAGGCAGTCGCGCACCAGGCGCACGACGCGCGACCGCTCGCCGGGGGAGCCGAGGACCAGCCCGTCCAGCGCCAGCTCGCCGCCGCGGAAGAGGCCGTTCCAGAAGCGCTCCTCGTCGCGCTTGCGCTCCAGCGCCCGCGCGCGCAGCTCCGCGCGCGGGATGCTGCGGTCGCGGAGGGTGGTGACGCCGCGGAAGTTGGGGTTGCCGCGCGTCCGCGCCTTCAGCTCCACGTCCCACGGCGGCTGGAGCCAGACGGAGGCGTCGGGATCGAGCTGCGCGGCGGCGTCGGCGTTGAAGGCGCGGGTGTGGCGCGGGGTGCCCATCCCGAAGGCGGCGGCGGCGAGGCGGTGCGCGGCCTCGTCGTCCGGGGCGCGGCGGAAGGCCAGGGCCAGGAGCCGCAGGTCGCGGCCGCGGTTGAGCGCGTGGCGGCGCTCGGTGACCACGCGCTCGATCTGCTCCACCAGCGCGCGGACGCGGGCCGTGGTCTTGGCGTGCAGGATGTCCGCGTCGCCGCCGCGGAGCGAGAAGCCGCGCAGGACGCGGATCTGCCCCTCGAAGCCGGCGCGCACCTCGTCGTGCGGGCGCGGGTCGCCCTTGCGCTCGCGCTCGTTGCGGGCGAGGGCGTCGGCCAGGCGGGCGTCCTTCCCCTCCGCCGCCCAGTCCTCGAAGAGGTCGCGGGTGCGCTCCACGAAGTCCTTGAGCCCCAGCGCGAACTCGTCCAGGTAGTCGCGGAGCATCCGCTTGTACTGGAGGAAGAGCACCAGGTCGGCCGCGGAGGGCATGCGGTCGTGGTCCAGCTCGCGGAGATAGCGGTTGGCCTGCTCGCGCATCTCCCGCCGCGCGTCCTCCGCCGCGTTCCAGGCGCCCTCCATCTCCCGCAGCTGCTCGTGGGAGGCCGTGGCGGGCTCCAGCCGCGCCAGGAGCCGGTCCAGCTCGAAGAGCGCCTGCCGCAGCCGCGTCAGCCGCGTGGTGTCCAGCGACCCGCGCGATCCGTCGCGCGTCTCCAGGCGCACCAGCAGCTCCTCGATCAGCCGCGCGGTCTCGGTGATCTGGTAGCGGCGCGCGGCGCGGACGAACTCCTCGATGGTGCGGGCCTGGTTGACGTCGTGCTCGGAGGTGAGGACGCCCCAGGCCTCCAGCTGGCGCAGGTGCGCCTCGCACGCCTCGTCGGTGTAGCCGGCGTGGTGCGGATGGGCGCGGCGGATGAAGTCGGCCACCTCGCCCGGCCACAGCCACCCCGTCTCGCTCCGCTCGTAGCGCTCGTGGAAGAAGCGCACGATGGGGCGGTAGAGCGGCGTGTTCTCGGCCACCAGGTAGCCGACCTCCTCCACCCTGCGCATGAGGAGGTCGTCGACGATCAGCCGCTCGGGCTCGCTGCGGGATGCTTCCACGGGGTCCTGCGGACGGGCGCCTTCCGGCTATCGAGCCGTGGATGCGCGCGGGAGATGGCAGATGGACGTAGAGCGCACGGATTGGCCGTAACGAGCGGACAAGATACTCGACGTCTCGCCGCCCGGCTACCGGCCGCGGATCGCGGAGCACGATCGGACCGGTGGAGCTACGCCGGCGTGGCGCGGAGGACGATCATCCCGCTTTTCCAGGCCCCATGAGAACCCACCGGGGCCGTGGATCGTTGAGCGCCAGCACTTTCTTGAAGTCGGCCATGTGCTCCCGCATCTCCTCGGGACGCATCGGCTCGGTCAGGCTCTTTCGCCAGGCCCGCATCTCGATCGTCCCGAGCACGAAGTACTCGTTGCCGACGGCCTCGGGGAGCTTTTCACTGAACAGGATGGCCAGCTCGGTCTCCAGCTCCTCCTGGTGCGCGATGATGAACTCGCAGGGCGTGCAGAAGCGCCCGGTGTACCCGAGCGCCACCAGCCCCGCGCCCTCCACGTGGATGAGCAGCGGGAACTTGCGCGCGTGCGTGAGCTTGCGGCAACGCGGGCACGAGCTCCAGCGGACCTCGGGATACGGGTTCAGCGCGAACCGGTAGCGCGGGCGCAGCTTGCCGAAGTGCTGTTTGCGAGGCACGGATGATCCTGGGCAGGCGATGGATGCGCGGACGTTCGGCCGGTGGAGCGACGGCTACACCACCACGTACTGGCGGATGAACCGCAGGTAGCCCTGGCGGCCGCCCTCCTTGGTCCACTTCCGCACCGATCTGCGGATGCGGCCGAGGCAGGCGATGATCTCCTCGGCGCTGACGATCCTGGGCGCCGGGTCAGCCTCCGCCAGCAGCGAAGCGCGGCCCAGCCTCCACTCGCACATCAGCAGCAGGTCGTTCTTCAGCCCTTTCCGCAGCTCGGAAAGCGGCGGCGTTGAATACGTCCTTCCCCGCAGGTCCGCCGTGTAGCCGGCGATCAGCACGTCCAGCGCGGCCTCCACGTCGTAGTCGAGCAGGTCAGGGTAATCGTTGTGGAATACGACGATGGCGACCTCGATGGTCCGGAGGATGTCGGAGTACTCTTCCGCGAACTTGAGGACCGGGTCCATGCTCCCGCACCACTAGCGCAAGACGATGTGATGATTCGGCCGCGCGGAGATCATCCGCGCGGCCGCATCCGGATCGCCATCATCTTGAACGGAGTGAACACGTCCGCGCAAGGGGGAGGACGGGCGGATGCGCCGCGCATCTCCGAAACGCGCGCTCCCCGACCCGGATCCACACGTCCCGGCGACCGATCGAAACCCCGAACGGCACCACGCACGAAGCCTCGCCGCTCGATCCCCGGCTCAACGGAGAACGATGGCGAGGCTTCCCGTCGTCCTGGCGGGCGTGTTCACGCGCCTGCCGCGACACGCCTGACTTTCACGCGTACGCCGGCGCGCCGACGCCGGCATGTTGTCTCATGGATGACGCTGCGCGGCCTACGTCCGCGCCCGCCTACCACGCGTCCGCCGCCGGACGCCCTCGCGCGCCGCGCGGGCTACGGTCGGAACGTGGGGACGATGCGGAGGCCGTAGACGCCGCGCGAGGCCGAGCTGTCCTCGCCGTGGCTCACGACGGCGACGCCCTCCAGCCCCAGCGACACGCCACGCCCCAGCGGAACGGCGTACCCGGCCGCGATCCCGGCGGCGGGCCCGGCCTCGTGGCCCACGTACGCGTCCTGCACCTGGTTCCCCGGCCCGAAGAGGTACGAGGCAAAGGAATGCCGGCCCAGCCCGATCCCCGGCCGCACGTAGAACCCCGCCGCCTGGAACTGCACGAACGCCAGGAGCACCTGCGTCCCCGCCACCTCCGGGATGCGCTGGAAGGTGCTGGTGCCGGGGATGAAGTCCGTCAGCTCCGGATCCTCGTCGCCCAGCCCGTAGGCGGTCCCCTCCACCCCGGCCGTGATCTCGGTGGTCGCGCCGCGCCACACGCTGCGTCCGACCGCCAGGTGCACCCCCGGGCGCGTGGCGCTCACGTCCGTGTCGCCCTCGTGCACCGCCGCGTACGCCCCGCCGACCCCGACGAACCACCGCTGCGCCGCCGCCTCGCCCGGCATGGCCAGCGCCGCGGCGGAGAGAAGAAGGAGATGCTGCCACGTCATCGATCATCGCTCCCGTATTGAGGTGCCGATCCCCGCCCAGGCCGGGACCGGCCGTCTTCCCCGCCCCACGCTCCGTGTCCTCGTGATCACATCCCGAAGCCGCGCGCCATCGCCGTGGCCGCGAAGACCATCGCCACCACGAGCGCGGCCTGCACGGTGCTGAGCGTGGCGAAGGTGCCGGCGCGCGCCGTGTCGACCGCCTCGCCGCGCTTCAGGCGGGTGCGCCAGCGGCCCAGCGCCACCGCCATGGGGATCTCCATCGCCGTGATGACGAGGAAGAGCGCCATCTTCCCCCAGAAGACGTGGTTGGCCAGGTAGTACGCCGACCCCTTCTCCAGCCCGCCGAACGCGCGCCAGAGGCCGGTGGAGACCCACAGCAGCGCCGCGATCCCCCACGCCGCGTCCGCCGCCAGCGCGCGGCGGATGGCGCCCACGTCCGGCGCCTGCCGGAGCGCCCGCCCCCGCGCCCACACCGAGCCCAGCCCGATCCCCAGCGCCAGCAGGTGCACCGCGGCGACCAACCAGCGAATCACCATCGTCCAGCTCCCTTCAAGAATGGATCGGACCCGGATGGGACCGGTCGAACGTCGGACGCGGCCGCCGCGGCAATCCGGGGCACGCGGTCATGCGGCGGGGGCGGCGCCGGGGGCGAGAGGCTTCGGGGCGGGCGGCAGCTCGTCCAGCTCGCGGAGCGGGATCACGCGCTCGAAGCCCGCGTAGAGGGCGCGCAGGTCCTCGTCCGCGATCAGGCCGCGCGCCAGGAGCCCCACGGCCGCCGCATAGGCGTGCGAGGGCCACTGGTCGCTGACGGAATCGCCGCCGATGACCGGGGAGAACCGCGCGCGGACCAGCGCCGCCACCGCGCCGGGGTCGAGCCCGGCCCGCCTCGAGGCCTCCAGCGCCCGCTCGAGCGCCTGGCGCCGCCGCCGGCTCTTCCGCTTCGCCGCGGACCACCGCTCCCAGTGCAGCACCCGCTCCCAGTCCCAGAAGGTGAGCGTGCCCACCCGCTCCAGGAACCCGCGGACCGCCGCCTCCCGCACGCCCAGCCCCGCGAGATCGGTCTCGCCGCCCTCCGGCCCGGGGAGGACCAGGAAGAGCGTCGGCGCCTCCACCACTCCCCCGTTCGCCTCCCACAGCACCGCGCAGGTCGAGCCCACGAACAGGAAGATTCCCAGCGCCGCGTACTCCACCCCGAGCCATGCGCAGATCGCGGCCGAGATCACGACCAGCGGCATGGCGGCCAGCAGCAGGTGCGTCCTGGCGGGCTCCGATTCCTCAGACTTCCAGCGCCCCCGAAGCGCGTCGTAGGGCGAGGCCGGACGCGGAGCCGGGCCCGCCGCCTCCTCTCGCGAGAGACGCGCGGCCTCGAGCCACTCTTCCGTCTCGCGGGCCGTCGCGGTCATCTTCAGGAGGAACACCACCACGGCCGCGACGATCAACAGGATCGCCACCGTGAAGGCGGGCTCTTCCAGCATCGGCAAGCCGATGCTCGCCAGCACGATGATCACCGGCATCGTCACGTCCAGCGAGCGGACGAGGGCGTTCCCCGCCCTCCGGGCCACCCCGTCCGCCTCCGCCGCCTCCCCGATAGCGGCGAGCGGAGCGGGACCGGGCACCGTCAGGGCCTCCGTGGCGGCGGGCGGCGGCTCCGGCTGGACGTGCCGCGTGGGATCGGGATCGTGCGAAGCGAGCATGCGGAAGGGCGGGAAGGTCGTCGCGGAACGGGGCGGGCGTCGCAATCTTCGCCCGGAAGGGGGATCCGTGTCAACGATCGCCAGGCGAAACGCCGCGCCCGGCACCCGCGCGAAAGGCGTGGCGGCAAGAGTCGCGCATTCCGATCTCCACCGGAATCCGTACGAAGCGGCCTCCCACGCAATTGCGCCGGCGGGGCCGCCGATCGTGCCAGGCCGCGGCGCCCACGTTCAGGTCCCCAGCTTCGACCCCAGCGAGTAGGAGATCGCGATGGCCGCGGCCGCCAGCGTGGCCGCCGCGGTCAGGCCCACCGTGGCCATGAAGTCCGTCCGTCGCGCCTGCATCGTCCTTACGTCCGCCAGCGCCACGGCCGTCCGCGCGTGGTCCCGCCCCGCGTAGCCGACGATGCTGTCGCCGGAGACCACCGCGTCCTCCACCACCACGATGCTCTCGTCGTTGCGCGTCACCCGCAGGAGATCGGGAAGCCGTCGCGACGACGAAGGCTCCGGCGTGGGCTGCCGCCCCCACGCGGCGCAGCCGGAAACCGCGAGGACCAGTGGAAGCAGCGCGAGCAGCGGCCGGCGGGAGATCGTCATCGGGGAGGTTCGAGAGATCGCGAAATCGGAAATGCGCGGCGATCGAGCCGGATGGCAAACAGATCGGGTCAATACCGCCTCCCACCCCGCGCGATGTCAAGAATCGCGGATCCCCGATCTCCATCGATCATCCGAGCAGAGCGGCCCTCCCACGCGATTGCGCGGGAAGGGCCGCCGATCCTCCGTCCACCCCTCTCCGCCGATCGCCCGCGCCGCTCAGGCGCCCCACGACGCCAGCACGGCCAGCACCGCGATGCCCGCGATCGCCAGCGTGATCGCGGTGGTCAGCCCCACCGTCGCGAAGAAGTTGGTCTTCTGGCCCTGCATGGTCTGCACGTCGGCCAGCGCCACGGCGATCCGCACCCGGTCCCGCCCGGCGTAGCCCACGATGCTGTCGCCCGAGACCATCGCGTCCTCCAGCGTCATCACGCTCTGGTCCCGGCGCGTCAGCCGCACCGGGTCGGGAAGCTTCCGCGACGACGAAGGCTCCGGCGTGGGCTGCTGGCCCCACGAGATGCAGCCGGAGACGGAGACGACCAGGGGAAGGAGGACGAGAAGCGGGCGGCGGGACAGTTTCATGGGGCGATTCCGGGAAGAGGGATGCGTGCGGCGATCCGGGGAGGGACGAAGATCCGGCCCAATACCGCTCCCGCCGTGCCCGATGTCAAGAACCGCACACTCCTGATATCCGTCGATCACTCCAACGAAAGCGGCCCTCCCCACGCGATTGCGCGGGAAGGGCCGCTTCCCACGGGAAGATGCGGATCAGCGGACCTTCTCGATCTCGACGGTGAGCTTCCTGAAGGGGACGATTCCACCGGCCTCCCCGCTCACCGTGACGAGCCGCCAGTTGGTGATGATGTCCGCGCCATGCTCGGCCGCCTGCGCGGCGGCGATCGCCATGTCCAGCGCTTCCTGGAAGTTCTGGTCGTTCGAGGTGCCTTGAAAGGTGTGTTTCGCGCTCATTGTACACTCCCGGGAGGTGAGGTGAAACGCCGCGGCTCGGCAGCCGCGGATACGGGGGACACGAGATTTGGGGAGGGCGCTGGAAGGGGCGACAGGCTTTCACGCCGACATGATCCGCTGCATTCTCGACTCCAACGTGTACCTTTCAGGCGAGCGCGGCGCAATGGTCGTGTTGGCTTCGTCGGAGGGCGAGCTCCGTCCGCGGACACCGGGATCGGCTCTCGGAAACGAAGCGGGGCGCCGGGAAGATCTCCCGGCGCCCCGCGATCGGCATCCCCCGACGATTCCGCCTCAGGCCTCGAAGCGCTTGACCGCCAGGCAGACGTTGTGCCCGCCGAAGCCGAACGAGTTGCTGAGCGCCACGCGCACCGGCCGCTCCACCATCCCGCCGGTGGCGTAGTCCAGGTCGCAGTCCGGATCGGGGGTGGAGTAGTTGATGGTGGGGGGAATCCTGCCCTCGCGGCAGACCAGCGCGCTGATCACCGCCTCGATCCCCCCCGCCGCGCCCAGCGTGTGCCCCGTCATGGACTTGGTGGAGCCCACGATCACGTCGCGCGCCCGGTCGCCCATCACCGTCCGGATGGCCGCCGACTCGTTCTTGTCGTTGGCCGGCGTGGAGGTGCCGTGCGCGTTGACGTAGTCGACGGACTCGGGGCCGACGCCCGCTTCCTTCATGGCCAGCCGCATGGCGCGCACCGCCCCCTCGCCGCCCTCCGCGGGCGCCGTGATGTGGTACGCATCCGCCGTCTGCCCGTAGCCCACCACCTCGGCGATGATGGTGGCTCCGCGGGCGCGGGCGTGCTCCAGTTCCTCCAGCACCATCACCCCCGCCCCCTCTCCCAGCACGAACCCGTCGCGCGTGGCGTCGAACGGGCGGCTGGCCGTCTCCGGCGAGTCGTTGCGCTCCGAGAGCGCCGTCATCGAGGCGAAGCCCGCCACGGTCAGCCCCGTCACGCTGGCCTCCGTGCCGCCGGCCAGCATCAGGTCCGCCTCGCCGTGCTTGATGGAGCGGAAGGCGTTCCCCACCGCGTGCGCGCTGCTGGCGCACGCCGAGACCGTGCAGTAGTTGGGGCCCTTGGCGCCGTAGCGGATGGAGACCAGCCCCGCCGCGATGTCCGAGATGAACATGGGGACGAAGAAGGGGGAGACGCGCGAGGGGCCGCGCTCCACCAGCTTGGAGTGCTGCTCCTCGAAGGTGTTGATCCCCCCGATCCCGCTTCCCATGATGACGCCGAAGCGGTCGGCGTCGATCCCGTCGCGGCTCTCGTCCAGCCCCGCCTCGCGCATGGCCTGCACGCTGGCCGCGATGGCGAACTGCGAGAAGCGGTCGGTGCGCTTGGCCTCCTTGCGGTCCATGTACTCGCCCGCGTCGAAGCCCTTCACCTCGCAGGCGAAGCGCACCGCGTACTGCCCTGCGTCGAACAGGGTGATCGGGCCCGCGCCGCTGGTGCCCGCCAGCAGCGCCGCCCAGGAGCGCTGGACGTCCAGCCCGACGGGCGTCAGCAGCCCGGTCCCCGTGATCACGACTCGGCGGTTCATCAGCCGCTCCAGGATAAGAAAAGTCCTAAATCCTTGGTCCCAAGTCCCGAGCTGCGTCAGGCGCATGGACCAAGCGTCGTCGCGCGCGGAAGCCCGCCGCGCAGTCCGCGAAGGCGGACTTTGTGCCGTTGTAGCCCCCGGTTTCAACCGGGAGGTGGTGCCGGGAGAACGCGAATCCGATCAGGATCCCCATCCCCTCGTCCCCAAAAACAGAAGTGCCGCACGCGGGGCCCCGTGGCCCGGGCGTGCGGCACCTCTCGCCAGCGGGTCAGCCCTGGCTCTGGCTCTTCGTGATGTAGTCGATCGCGTCGCCCACGGACTGGAGCTTCTCGGCCTCCTCGTCCGGGATCTCCATCCCGAACTCCTCCTCGAACGCCATCACCAGCTCCACCGTGTCGAGCGAGTCGGCGCCCAGGTCCTCCACGAAGGAGGCCTCGCGCGTCACCTTCTCCGGCTCGACGCCCAGCTCGTTGATGATGATGTCCTTGACCTTCTGCTCGATGTCCGCCATTGCGATGCTCCTGATTGAGTTGATCCGAACCGGAAACGCGTTTCTCGTTACGGGCGCCGTTCCGCCGCCCCGCCCCTACATCACCATCCCGCCGTCCACCACCAGCACCTGGCCCGTGACGTACGACGCGCCCGGCCCCGCCAGGAAGCGGACCACGGGAGCGATGTCCTTCGGCTCGCCGAGCCGGCCCAGAGCAATCTGGCCCGTAAGCGATTCCCGGGCCGCCTCGGGGAGGTCGGCCGTCATGTCGGTCACAATGTATCCGGGGGCGACGGCGTTGACCAGAACCCCTCGCGAGGCGAGCTCCTTCGCCACCGACTTGGTCATCCCGATGAGCCCCGCCTTGGAGGCCGCGTAGTTGGCCTGCCCCGCGTTGCCGGTGATCCCCACCACGCTGGAGACGTTGACGATGCGCCCGCTGCGCTTCTTCATCATCCCGCGGCTCACGGCGCGCATCAGGTTGAAGGCGCCGCGCAGGTTGGTGTCGATGACGGCGTCCCAGTCCTCGTCCTTGATGCGCATGAGGAGGTTGTCGCGGGTGACGCCGGCGTTGTTCACCAGGATGTCCACGCCGCCCATCTCCGACTCCACGCGCTTGACCAGGTCGTTGCACGCCGCCGGGTCTGCCACGTCGCAGCCGTAGCCGCGGTGCCCCTCGCCCCCGAGCCCGGCCGCGGCCGCCTGCGCCCGCGCCTCGTCGCGCGCCACCACGGCCACTTTCGCGCCCGCGCTCGCCAGCTCCTCCGCGATCGCCAGCCCGATCCCGCGCGACCCGCCCGTCACCAGCGCCACCTGCCCCTGTAGCTCCACCCTCGTCGCCTCCGCTCGCGTGATCTCTCAGGCCGATTTCGACCCATCGCCGGAACAGCGTCCCCGGCCACGGCAAACTACGGGCTCGCGCGCTTCGACCTGCTCCGCGCGGCAGCATCATCGGCGCAGCGTCCGACGCCTCGCGCGTTTCAGCGGGCCGCTTCGCATGCCTCGGCGGCCCCTTCCCCCCGCCAGCGGTGGAGGGAGCGTATCTCGCTCGCCGCGACCTTCGTCACGCGCGAGACACTTCGCAAGCGACCTCCCACGGAACGGGGGAGGTGCGAGCCTGAGCGAGCGAAGGGGGCACGAGGCCGAGGACGCGCTCCCCGGCCCGAACCGCGACAGCCCGCAGTTCTCTCAGGACCAAGGACTCAGGACTTAGGACTTCCGTTCAAGAACGCCTCGATCCCCTCCACCGTCCCCAGCGCGGTCCCCGTCCCCGCCGCCGCCGGGTCGATGCGCTTCAGCATCCCCGTGAGCACCTTGCCCGTGCCGACCTCCAGGAACCGCGTCACGCCCAGCCCCAGCATGGTCCGCACCGAGGCAGTCCAGCGCACCGCCGAGGTCAGCTGCTCCACCAGCAGCATCCGCGCTTCCGACGCCTCGGAGACGGTCGACGCCGTCACGTTGGAGACGATGGGAAAGGCGGGGTCGCGGAAGGGCGCCGCGTCCAGCTGCTCGGTGAGCCCCGGCGCCGCCACCGCCATCAGCGGCGAGTGGAAGGCGCCCGACACGTTCAGCCGCTGCACCTTCTTGGCGCCGGCCGAGACCAGGAGCCCGCTGGCCCGCTCCACCGCGTCCACGTCGCCCGAGACCACCACCTGCCCCGGCGAGTTGAAGTTGGCGGCCACGACCACGGACTCCTCCGTGCTCGCCTCGCCGCAGACCCCCTCGACCACGTCGTCGTCCAGCCCCAGCACCGCCGCCATCCCCCCCGGCCGCTGCTGCCCCGACTCGAACATCAGCTCGCCGCGGCGGCGCACGGTGCGGAGCGCGTCCGCCAGCTCCAGCGAGCCGGCCGCGTGGTAGGCGCTGAACTCGCCCAGCGAGTGCCCCGCCGCGCAGACCACGTCGATCCCCGCCGAACGCAGCACGGCCCACGCCGCGGCGCTGTGCGCCAGCAGCGCGGGCTGCGCGTTGCGGGTGAGCGTGAGCTCCTCCTCCGGCCCCTCCCAGCACAGCTTCGACAGACCGAAGCCCAGCGCCTCGTCCGCCGCCTCCCACACCGCGCGCGCCTCCGGCCACCGCTCGGCCAGGTCGCGCCCCATCCCCACCGCCTGCGACCCCTGACCGGGGAAGAGGAGGCCGATCCGCTCGCCCGCCATCAGAGCCTCACCACGTTCGCGGCCCACGTGAACCCGGCGCCGAACGCCACCATCAGCACCAGCGACCCCGGCCCGGCCCGCCCCTGCTCCACCGCCTCGTCCAGCGCCACCGGGATGGACGCCGACGACATGTTGCCGTAGCGGTCCACGTTGATGAACACCTTCTCCGGCGGGATCCTGGCGTACTTGGCCGTCGCGTCGATGATGCGCATGTTGGCCTGGTGCGGCACCAGCAGGTCGATGTCGTCCGCCGACACCCCCGCGCGGGCGAGCGCCGTCTCCGCCGCCTCGCACATGGCGCGCACCGCCGACTTGAACACCTCGGGGCCCGCCATCTTCACGTAGTGGCTGCGCTCGTCCAGCACCGCGATGTCCAGCGGCATCCGCGCGCCGCCGCCCGGGCGCCAGAGGAGCTCGGCCAGCGTCCCGTCGCTCTTGACGTACTGCGAGAGGATCCCGCGCCCGCTCCCGTCCTCCTCCGCCGCCTGGATCACCGCCGCCCCCGCCCCGTCGCCGAAGAGGACGCAGGTGGCGCGGTCGGTCCAGTCGATGATGGACGACATCTTCTCGGTGCACATCAGCAGCACCGTCCTGGCCTGCCCCGCCGCGATGTGCGCCTCGGCCAGGGTGAGCCCGTAGAGGAAGCCCGAGCAGGCGGTGGAGAAGTCGTACGCCGCCGCGTTGCGGGCCCCCAGCAGCGCCTGCACGTCGCAGGCGGTGGAGGGGAGGAGGCGGTCCGGGGTGGCCGTGGAGACCAGGAGCATGTCCACGTCCATGGCCGTCAGCCCCGCGCGCTCCAGGGCGATGCGCCCCGCCGCCGCCGCCATGTCGGCCGCGTGCACGTCCTTGTCGGCCAGGCGGCGCTCGCCGATCCCGGTGCGCGAGCGGATCCACTCGTCGCTGGTCTCCACCATCGTCTCCAGCTCCGCGTTGGTGACCACGCGGGGCGGGTTGAAGCGGCCCGTCGAGACGATGCGGGCGCGGGGGATCTTGGCAGCCTGGATCATGTTTCCTCGGAACTTTCCGCCAGGTGGGCCAGCCGCCCGGCGATGTGCTCGACCATGCCGGTCTCCACCGACTGCGCCGCCACGCCGATCCCGTTGCGGATGGCCGCGGGGGGCGAGCCGCCGTGGGCGATGATCACCACGCCGTTGACCCCCAGGAGCGGGGCGCCGCCGTAGGTGGAGTAGTCGAGCCTGCGGAAGAGGCGTCCCAGGTCCAGCGTGACCCCCTGCTCCTCCATCTCCACCTTGAGGAGGCGGGCGATCACCCCGGCCATCGACTCGTAGAACTTGAGCATCACGTTGCCGACGAACCCGTCGCACACCAGCACGTCGCACACCCCGCGCAGCACGTCGCGCCCCTCCACGTTGCCGATGAAGTTCAGCGTGGAGGAGCGCTTGAGGAGCTGGTGGGTCTCCAGCGTCTGCTCGTCGCCCTTCTCGGGCTCGTGGCCGATGTTCAGGAGCCCCACGCGGGGGTTGGGGATGCGCATGAGGTCCTGGGCGTAGATGGTGCCCAGGTGCGCGAACTGGAGGAGGTGCAGGGGGCGGGTGTCGACGTTCGCTCCCATGTCGATCAGGAGGAAGCGCCCGGTCTCGGCCGGGAGGGCCGCGCCCACGGCGGGGCGGTCCACCCCCGGGAGGGGGCGGAGGATCAGGTGCGCGGCGGCCATCACCGCGCCCGTGCTCCCGGCGCTCAGGAACGCGTCCGCCTCCCCCGCCTTCACCAGCCGGGTGCCGATGACGATGGAGGAGTTGGGCTTGCGCCGAATGGCCGGAACGGGGGCCTCGCCCGGCTCGATGACGTCGGCGGCCTCCACCACCTCGATGCGCCCGAGGGGGGCGCCGGGGTGGCGGGCAAGCTCGGCCTCGATGGCCGAGCGGTCGCCGACCAGGACGACCGTCAGGTCTTCCCGGTCAAGCAAAGCTCCGACCGCTCCCTCGACCTCGACGGCCGGGGCACGGTCGGAGCCCATCGCGTCAACCGCGATCCGCATCTGTGTGGGAGAAAAGGTCGCCGGGCGACTTAGAACTCTTCCACTTCAAGGCGCTGCGTCCCACGGTAGTGGCCGCAGCTCTTGCACACGCGGTGCGGGATCGTGGGGTCGCCGCAGCGCGGGCAGTTGATGAACGACGGCATCGCCGCCTTGTCGTGCGTGCGGCGCTTGCGCTGGCGCTGCTTGGACTGACGTCGCTTGGGTACGGCCATGGGAGCCTCTAACGCGGCAAAAGGTTCAGTCGAGCTTGATCTTCTTCAGCGCGTCCCACGGGCTCGGTGCCGCTTCGGGAACACACTCGCACGCCCCCTCGTTGAGGTTGGCGCCGCACGTGGGGCAAAGCCCGCGGCACTCCTCGCCACAGAGGGCGAATTGGGGAACGTTCAGCAGAACCTGCTCGCGCACGGCGTCGGTCAGGTCCAGCTCGTCGCCCCGGGGGGGGATGGCGTACACCTCCCCGTCCACGTCGTCGCCTTCCTCGCTCGCGTCCGCGAAGAGGAAGTCCACCGTCTCGTCGACCTTGAGCTCGACGGGCGAAAGGCAGCGGCGGCAGGGCTGCCGCACCGTGGTGCGGAGCGTGCCCCGGACGAAGATGCTGTCTTCGCCCACGGACCGCGCGGCCAGGTCCACGTCCAGCGGAGTGGCGAGCTCGACGCCCGTCCCCTCGAACATGGGGTCGTCGGGCGGCACCTGCTCCTGGATCCGCACCTCTTCGCGGTCCACCGCCGCAAGGCTCAGTTTCAACATAAACCGATAAACTACGCCGAAACCGGCTTCCTGTCAAGGAAAGGGCCCGATTTCGTGTGAAGTCCGCCTCCGGACGATGCCTGCTGAACGAGGCACCGAAACTCGCGGAGTGGACGAAGTCGCGCAAGGGGGGAGCCGAAAAAAGAAAAGAAGTGCCCAGTGCTCGGTGCCTGGTCCTTGGTGGATCGCTCATTCCTCCAATCAGGCGCGCAGAGCAGGTTTTGTGGAGCAGTCACATCCAGGAGAGGAGACCCGCCTCATGCCGTGGAACCCTCGTTTGAGATGAGTATCGAAATCGGGGGAGAAGGCACTCTTTGGCCCCCCTTTCCATCGATCCGCGTCCGCCGGCTGCATCTGCTCCTCCAAGGATCGCAAACAGCGTCATCAGGAGGATCGGCGCCGGAGCAGGCCCCTGCTCCACATCCACCCGGTGACGCAGTGAACGAGGCCTGGGCGAGCACCCGATGCCGGTGGCGGGCAAGATCGATCGGACGATCCGATTCGGCATACGACGCTGGCGGATCGCACCAGGCACCAGCACGCGCTGAACGCGCGAGCGAAGGGCTCCATGACCGGCCGGCGCGGCCACGCCGCGTCACGGCGCCGGAGCTACTGGTCGGGGCCGGCGGGGACGCGGCTCAGGTGCTCCGCCTCCGCCTCCCACGGCTGCAGCCGGTAGGGGACGAGGACGCCCACCCCCGCCAGCGCCGGCGCGTTGAGCCCCAGGTCCGCCCAGCGGTGCAGCGAGCGCGCCCACCTCGCGCTCCGCATGAGCCGCTCTTCCACGGGAGCGGACCAGAGGAGGAAGGCCTGGTCGTACTGGAGGACGTGCACCCGCTCGTGCACGGAGGCCCGATACTCCCGCGCGGGGTCCCCTCCGTCGCGCACCATCACCACCCCCGCGGCGTGCCGCCCCTCGTAGCGCAGCTCGCCCAGCGGGCGGTCCAGGCGGAAGACGAGCGCGCCGGAGGAGAGGCTCTCCTCCGGGTCGAAGCGGGCACCCGGCTGGACCGCGGCGTAGGCCGCGGCCACCACCGCAGCCGCGTCCACGCGGGCGGTGACCAGCGGGCCGCCGCCGCGCGGGGACAGGTACAGGCGCACCGGCCCCGCGGGGACCATCAGCCGGTCCACCGGCCCCCGCCCCTCGGCCACGTTGGCGGAGATGGAGGAGCCCAGCGCCGCCACCTGGCGTCCCAGGAGCCCGGCGCCCTTCGCCTCCTCCACCGCGATGCGCTTTCCGGCGAAGGTGAGCGCCCCGCCGGCGGCGCCCGCCGCGAAGGCCCTGAGCACCGGCCGCCCACCCACCCCCGCGCGGACGGCGGCGGTGGCGCCGCCCAGCAGCGCGTTGGCGGCGAGCAGCGCGCCCTGCCCCCCACCCGACTGGCGGCCGCAGTCTTCGCACTGCGCGAGGACCAGCGCGGGGTGGAGGGCCAGGAGAACGACGGCGAGGGCGATGGGAGCGCGGCGGGAGCGGATCATGGTGCGCCGGGGGTGCGGGGGGATGCGCGAGCGTCTTTCCCCTGCAATGCGCCCCGGCGACGGGTTATGACACGCCAGGACCCGGCCGCGCCGGGCGGGGCGGGCGCGTCATAAGAGCGCGGCGTGGCGAATTGTACTGGTCGAGGGCGGCCAACCCGCCCCGGGCCCCGGTACCGGAACCATCCTGATCGCTCACGCCGAAACCACAACGGAGCCATGCGCAGATTCGTCTTCGCCGCGGCCGCTGCCGCGCTGCTGCTGTCCACCGCCGGATGCCAGGACATCCTGAACAACGCCGACGGCCCGATGACCGGCACCTGGAGGTTCACCGTCACCGGCCACCAGGTGAGCCCCACCCACCCGGAGTACCTCTGCGACCTGGAGACGATCTACGTGATCCGCCAGGAGGGGAAGGAGATGGAGGGCCGGAGCGAGGCCGCCCATGCGCGGTGCACCGACCACAACGTCAACCGGACCTACCCGTCGCTCAAGGAGGCCGGGGTGGTGCGCGGGCCGGTGGAGAACGGCCGCATCGACATCACCGACTCGGGGAACTGGAACTGCCAGGGTGATCTCCACCCCACGCGGATCGAGGGGGTGATGGCGATCTACTGGGGCGAGCCGACCCAGGTCACCCGCGTCGGGACGTGCGTCCTGGAGAAGATCTCGGACGAGGGATACGACGGCCCACCCGCCTGATCGCCCTCCCCGTCGCAAACAGTGCGGCCCGGCAAGGATTGCCGGGCCGTCGTCGTTCTCTCGGCAGGCACCGAGGACAAAGTCGCATCAGACGAGAGAGAAGCCCGCGTCCCGCCGTGGAGCCATGGGCGGAGATGAGTCATCGAAAATTTTTTCGGAGGGGCACCCTTCGGTCCTCCCTCTCCCCAATCCGCGTCCGCCAGCCGCATCCGCATCCTCAAGCATCGCAAACCGCGTCATCAGGAGGATCGGCGCGGAGGCGGGTCTCTGCTCCACATCCCCCCCGATGACGCAGTTAACACGACCTGGGTGAGCACGAGACGCTGATCGTACGGGAGATCGATCGCACGATCCGATACGGCATCCCCGATTGTGCCTGGTCCTCAGTGCTCAAGGAATCGCGCCAAGGACCAAGCACTAAGGACCAAGCACTAAGGACCAAGGACTAAGCACTAAGGACTAACTGTTTGCCGAACCTCCGACCGGCAGAGAGCCCGCCCCGATCCGCTCCCCTTCCCCACCCGACGGGATCTCCCGCGATTCCGCCCGCAGCACCGCTACGGCAGAGAAGACCCGTCCCACGCATGGCCGGGATCGGGGACGAACGCCATCGCCGGCCCCTCGAAGGTGCTCGTCCGCACCAGCCATCCCCCGGGAACCTTGGCCCGATCGATGGAGATCTCGACCGGCTGCGAGCCGTCGGGACTGGTGGTCTGTGCTTTCAGCTCGACGAAAGTGAGCATCCGTCCTCGCCGTGGGTGTGAGTGTCGATGGGATGAGCGCCGCGCCTCGGAATTCGCGGAGGCGCGGCGTCGTGGCGGCCCGTCAGTCGCCGTCGTCGATCAGGAAGACGGAGAGGAGCCAGGAGACGGCGCTGATGACCACCGAGCCGACCAGGGCCGGGACGAAGCCCTCCACGTGGAAGCCGTAGCCCGCCTCGCGCGAGATGAAGCTGGTGAGCAGCAGCATCAGCGCGTTGATCACGAAGATGGCCAGCCCCAGCGTGAGCACGATGATCCCGCACGCCAGCCCCTTGACGATGGGCCGCACGACGGCGTTCACCAGGCCGAAGATGAGCGCGACGACGAACAGCGTCTGCCAGTTGCCGTCGTACTGGATCCCCGGGACGAAGTACGTCGCCGCCCACACGGCGGCGGCGGTGATGAGCCAGCGGAGGACGAGGTTCATGGTGCGGATTTCCGGATCTCGGGTGGATCGCGTCCCTCACGGTCGCGCGGAGGTACGAAACGGCGATCCGGCGAGTTCCACAAGGGGAGCCCGCCGGACGGTGGGTGGAGCGATGGGGATCCCGCCCTTCCGCTTCCCTGGAGCCGGGGCCGTCCGGCACGATTCCGGAAGCATGACGCGGCCCGAAGCGGAACGGCTCGCCCTGGTCGGGGCGAGCCGCTCGAATCCCTTCATCCACCGGCGCGAGCTACTTCCGGCGCACCACCACCACGCCCAGGTTGGCCCCCGGGGCCGTGCTGGTCACCCCGGCGAACCCGCCCGCCGGCACGCCCATCCGCACGTACGCCGAGCCCCCGCCGCGGGAGAGCGTGAACGCCTGCGCCACGCCGTTGGTCGGGTTGCGCGCCGCCAGCGGGTAGCCGAAGCCCGTCCCGTAGTTCAGGTTGCCGTAGATGTCGCGGAAGTTCCAGCTGGGCTGCGTGTACGGCGACGTGGCGCCGATCCCCGCGTCGTCGGCGTACATGGACGCCGCCCAGTCGCGCAGCCACGGCTTGGGATCGGTGCCCAGCGCCGCGGCCACGTTCACCACGCCCGTGTCGGGGCCGATGGCCAGCCCGTTCCATAGCGGGGTCTCCGGCCCGCCCTTGCGGTCGGCCGCGTAGCGCAGGAAGCTCCAGGTGGCCCCCCGCGTGGACAGCGCGTCGTTGCTCCGGAACGGCCCCGTGGAGGTGGGCGTCCGCAGCCACTCGCGCAGCCGCCCGAAGTTGCTCTCCGCGTAGCGGAGGAAGGCGTCCTGCTGCGCGGCGTTGGCGAACGCCTGGGCGGCGGCCAGGTTCTGGCCCGGGGCGCGCCCCGACGCGGCGTAGTAGATCAGCTCCTCGGCGACGTGCGCCAGCCCCTCGTCCAGCCACACCGTCTCGAACTCGGCCTGCGCCTCGCTCTCGTACAGGCGGCGCGAGCTGTTGATCAGGTGCTCGAACTCGTGCCCCAGCACGCCGACCGTCTGCTCCTTGATCTCCGCCACGCTCCAGTCGATCCCGTGCGACCCCGTGGGGTCGGCCGCCAGCAGGTAGAACATCTCCCCCTGGTTGCTCCCGGCGCAGCTGGCCGTGCTGAACATGTCGCGCGAGTAGAAGAACCCGCCCACGTACGACCCCGACCCCGGGTCCGACATGTCGTTGACGGCCGCCGTGTACAGCGCGATCACCCGGCCGTTCTCGTCGATGTCGAACGGCGCCCCGAAGTTCCCCGCCACCGCCGGGTACACCAGCGTGTCGAAGGTGGCCGCGATCTCCTGGTAGTCGGCCGCGGTGGGGCGCGCGGCCGGGTTGGCGTTGTCCTCCAGGATGATGATGTGCGTCCCCACCGCCCGGACCGTGGCCGCGCGGACGTCCACCGGCGTGCAGTAGAAGTCGCTCACGTTCAGGTTCATCACCGCGCCCACCGCCGGGACGCCGGTGGTGATGTTGCGCCGCGCGCCCGCCGCGCGGCCGCGCACCAGCGACGGGTTGCCCAGCAGCCCGGCCTGCCGCCGCTGCTCGCCCAGCATGCGCAGGTGGCGCGCCTCGTCCGGCTTCTGCCCGCGCACCGCGATGGCGCGCGCGCCCGGCGCGGGGAGCAGGTCGGGAGTGGGGACGCCCGCCACGGCCGTGATCCCGTTCCCGGTGATGGAATACGAAAGGCTGCCCGACATCGCCAGCGCGGTGGGCACCACGGTGTACTCGGCGGCGGCCGAGCCCGTGCCCAGGCAGAAGGTGGAGGCCGTCGCCACGTAGGCGCCGCCCACCGCCAGGTTGGGGCACACGGCGAGGGTGGCCGATCCCGCGCGCGTCCCCGACGTGGCGGTGATGACCACCGTCCCGGGCGCCACCGCCGTCACGTTCCCCGACGGGTCCACCGTGGCCACGCCGCCGTTGCTGGTCCCCCAGGTGACGGTCTCCCCGGCCAGCGGGGTTCCCACCGCGTCGCGCACGGTGGCGGTCAGCGCCTGCGCCTGCCCCGCCAGGACGGTGTCGGCGGGAGGCGTGACGTCCACGTACCCGTTGGGGGCGGGGACGTCGGCCGCCACGTACAGGGTGAAGACGAAGGTGTTCACCGTGGTCGGCACGGTGAAGGTCCACCCCTTCGCCGCCGACGTCTCGTTGGGCGAGAGGATGCCGTCGGCGCCCAGCTGCGTCCCCGAGTACTGGTAGTACGACTGCCCGCCCGCCGTGAAGGTGCCGGTCCCGTCGGCGACGACGGCGATGGCGCCGCTCCCCGAGGCCACCGTGGGGTCCTGCGGGAAGAACACCCGGACGCCGGTGGGCGAGGGGGTGGTTCCGTTGGCGGTCCCCAGCGGCTGCGCGATCAGGTTCTGGACGGTCACGTTGAAGGTGAACGCCTGCGTCGCCGCGTTGTAGGCGGGCGACGACGAGGTCAGCCTCACGTACACGTCCTGGTTGCCCACGATCAGCCCGCGGGCGTCGCCCGTGAGCGACCCGCTCCCGCAGCGCACGCTCATCTCCTCGACGCTCGCCCTGCACGCGAGCTGGACCAGCTGCACGGGGCCGGGAACGGTGGGCTCCGGGGCCGCGGGGCTGGTGCCGTCGGAGCACGCCGCGAGCGCCAGGACGACGAGCCCGAGCCCCGCCCGGGTGGTGGAACGCATCATTGTCATCTGGGGAAGCCGAGGAGGAGAGGGTTCCGCGGAAGGCGGGACGAAAGCCGGCGCCATATGAGAACGCCGAATCATTCCAATCTCGGGAGATCTCCCTCCCACGTCAACACTTGCAGCCGGATCCGCATCGAAGGCAGCCGGCCGCCGAAGGCGTTCCGCGCCTCCGTCCGCGGACGCCCGCCGCGCTTCCGACGGCGCGCATGGACCCCGCGCGCACGGCGATCCGGCGAGCTCCACGAGGGGAGAGGGCGGCGCACGGTGCCGGGCTGGGTCCGCCCGGTCGAAACCTGGGGCTACGAAAGCACCAAGTCCGCCTTCGCGCCGCCTTCGCGGACTGCGAGGCAAGCGTCGCCGAGGAGCGCGGATTGTCGTGCGGGGGGAGTCGATGCGGCGGGAACGGGAATGACTTACCGGCGAGAAAGGCGCTGATGCCAGATCCCGGGGTCCTGGGCCTCGTGCAGGCAGGCGATCACCACGACCTCGGAGCCGTAGATCTCGTAGAAGACAGCATAGGGGAAGCGTCGCAAGAGAAGGGGCCGCGCTTCTTCGTCGACGATCTGGTACAGGAAGGGGGTACGGCGACAGCCTGGCTGTCGCGGACGCGAAGGCGCGGATGAGCTCGCGGCCAAGTCCCCGCTCACGCGACTCGTACCACTGCACGGCTTCGGCGATCTCGGCCTCGACTTCGCGCTCGATCACCAGCCGGAACGCCCCTGGGCTCACCCCAGCGAACGCTCGATGCGCGCCAGTGCCTCGTCCAGCGGAATCGCGGCGCCGGGATTTCCGCGATACGACTCGGAGCGGCGGCGGAGCAGCGGCTTCTGCGCTTCCGTCACCGCAAGCAGGCCAGGATCATGTTCGGCCTCGGCGGCGATGCTCTCCCAGAGATCCTCGACGAGACGCAGGCGCTCGGCGAAGCTCAGGTGCATCAGGTCGGAGATGGTGATGGTGCTCATGCGAAACATGCTACGCCAAACGCCAGTGTCGTTCAAGTCCGTGAAACGGCCCCTCGCCCGGTGATCGGGCGAGGGGCCGTCGTGCGTCACCGTCCGTCTGGGCTTCAGCCGCCGACCAGCTCGGTGCCGGCGAAGAAGAAGGCGATCTCGATGGCGGCGTTCTCGTCGCTGTCGGAGCCGTGGACGGCGTTGCGGCCCTTGTTCTCCGCGTAGAGCTTGCGGATGGTGCCGTCGGCGGCCTCGGCGGGGTCGGTGGAGCCGATGGTCTCGCGCCACAGCGACACGGCGTTCTCCGCCTCCAGCGCCAGCACCACCGCCGGCCCGCTGCTCATGAACTCCACCAGCTCGCCGTAGAACCCGCGCTCGGCGTGCACCTCGTAGAACTTGCGCGCCTGCGGCAGCGAGATCTGCGTCAGCTTCATCCCCAGGATCTTGAAGCCCGCGTCCTGGATGTGGGCGATGATCTTGCCGGCGTGGCCATTCTGGACGGCGTCGGGCTTGATGATGGCGAAGGTACGGGACATGGTCGGGATATCTCTCAGTTTGAAGGTCAACGGAAAACAGATAGTGCTTAGTCCTTAGTGCTTAGTCCTTAGTTGATGTTCACCAAGGACTAAGCACTAAGGACTAAGGACTTCTTTTTCTTCTTTTCATCCGAACAGCTTGCGGAGGATGTCCCCCCGCGTCAGGAAGCCCGTGAGCTTCCCCTCGGCCACCACGGGGAGCCGCTCCAGGTCCTTGCTCACCATGATGGAGGTGACCTCGGCCAGCGCCTGGTCCTCGCCCACGCAGATCACCGAGCGGCTCATCACCTCGCGCACCGTCACCTCGCGCAGACTGGCCGGGATCTCGGCGCTCTTCTGCATCCGCGGGAGAAGGAAGCG
>Ga0247770_1000735_pt1 | contig 30567 bp, 34 predicted proteins | sample UWRJL136409B6_FD_179943 | JGI IMG/M metagenome (GOLD analysis project Ga0247770, IMG submission 179943) | Plant litter microbial communities from Arlington Agricultural Research Station in Wisconsin, United States - UWRJ-L136-409B-6 | ecosystem: Environmental > Terrestrial > Plant litter >... | reverse complement strand
AGCGCGGGCTCCTCTCATTGGCCAAAAATCCAAGAGTGGAGATGCGGACGATGCGGCCGCACCGCCCGCCTTGCCCGCATCATGTCGCCTGCCACGGCTGCCAAGACAAGAATGCAACCGCGACAGGCGGTTCAGATGATGGGGCAGCGGTAGCGCCGACTTACTCATCCGCTCACATCTTTGTCATGAAACATCCCCAAGATATCTCGGTGTTCTTTGACCCGTAATCGCGCCGAAAATGTGTTGACTGCCTTGCGGTTGATGCCTCCAAATGGGGGCGTAATGGGGACGACGAACAGAGTAGGTACCTACCCCGCTCAAAGATACCAGTGGTACTGTTGCGCCTCTTGGACACCCTCTTCCTCGCACCCAAAACTGAGATGCCCAAGCTTGTAGGGCTTGTTCCACCCATCTGCAAGCTCGCCATAGAACTCGCGCGGCATCTCCACCACACCCCACATCAGCTTGCGCTCCGTCAACCGCCTCAGCGCCTCCGATCCTGTGCGGGCGCCCTTCTCCGCCAACATATCGCCGCTCACCGAGCTTCTGGACGAAGCTGGTCGGTCCTCTCGCCTTTCAGCCAGGAGACTCCTTCCAATCTCGTCAAAGAGCGTTCTCGGCGTAGATGACTCCTCTTGGCCATCTCCCTTCCTCTCCAATGCGTCTATCCCCCTTGGAGCCACATGACACGCTGCTGAAATAGCAAGCGAATTTGTACCGACGACGAGGGCATTTTCCGGGACCGATTTAAAGAACCACGGCGCCCCTCCGATCACGAAGAACAGAACCAGAGACGCGACTATGCCTTTGGGGGAGTATCCGAGGCCAATAAATCCCGCCTCGGAAATCCCGATGCTCATATCTCGGTTTTTACTCATAGGCGTACTATAGAAGCCTAGGATATTCAATATCAGCGACAGACACGAGCAGATGGTTGATATTCCGTGGAACTTACCGCCATCGGCGACATAGACGTAGAGCGAGTTTGCCACCAGCCAGTGGAGGATGATGCTGGCCGTGATCGACGGAATGCTCCACTTGTAAGGCAGCTGAAGCCGGTAGGTAGATGTCTGCTCGCCCCTAGGTTCGGTGACCCGCAAGCCGCTGTATTTCGCGGCCATAGAAGACCACTCGCTCGCAATGTGCAACCTCGTGAGAAGCGAGTTGAATTGCAGATACCAGAGGGAGATGGCGAATTGAGGGATGTTAGCCAGGAGAACTAGGTCGAGGAAGCGCCCGCTATAGTTGCCGGCCCCGACGCCCGGCATGACAAACGGGTTCTCGCCGCTGTAGCCGATCTGACCGCGGAGCCCTCTGCGCGCAGGTTCTGGTTAGATGAGTGCCACAGTTTGTGTTTTTGGCTAGAATGACTTACTGCCCAGTGACTTTGAAATTGAGAGAAGTGAAAAAAAGGAGGAGTCCAACCACTATTGTCAACCAATAGAATCCATAAGTTATCACTCGTGCCCCTGGTGACAGAGTCCCAAGATACTGTCGCTCGGGGGGTTCCCATTCCCTAGCCGCCGAACGCGGAAGTTTGTCCAACAAGTTTGACTGCTGAGGCCCGCGGAAGATGGCGCGTATGGGGGCAAAAATCTCGTAGACCTTTCGAGCCGGTCGGGCTGCCTCTCGAACATCATGCTGCGTAAGCATGCACATTTTCTCTGTGATTTGCTCCGGGTCTCTAATCAGAGACTCAACAACGTCACCAGGGGTGATTAGAGGAGGTGTCTTATCTTCCCTCAAGACAAAGCTCCGCAGAATGGCAAAGCACTGAACTGTTTTGAGCATGACACACAATGCTACGATAAGCAGTGCGGCGTTTGAGACGGCGACTTTGCACTGGTCCTCGGCTGGCTCCACAAGACAGTATTTGACGTCAATCCAGGCAACACTTTCCTTATATCCCGAACGCATTTGGTTCTCGTAAAATCCCCCGCCCGTAAAAAGTAGATACGAATCCCAGAAGTTGAAGTACCATTTATCTTGGTCGTGAAGCTTTGCAGTATCATCGTCGTAGGCCACTGTGTTGCTCCACTCAGTCGAGTTGGACGTGTCATACTGCCCCCCCAGATAGGAATTGCGGTACCCAAGGAACTTGGCGCAGGTATTGCTACAAAATCCTAGGCCTTCGGTAGTAAAGTTCTGCGTCATTTGGCACGCGGCAGTGTACCATAGCGAGTTGTTGGCGGTCAAAGGCATGAGCTGGTCCCAGAACTCGGAGTCTCGCGTGGTCATGTTGGGGAAAATCTCGTTTCGCGTCCATTCCGAAACCTGCGTCGGCTGGAGATTGTCCTCGCCATTCACGGTGACGTTGATCATCCTGGTCTTCTCAATGATGAAAACAACGTCGCGGTACTTCTGCAGACCACTACCGTACCCGCATTGGGCGTACTGTCGCCTGCAAGCTTCCACGTCAAGCCTCACCCAGCCGTCCCGGCGAGCTCTTGACGCCTTGGCCAAACGCAAACTTGGGATGGACGACTTATTGAGGTAATCCGACATGGAGATGTTGTTTGTTTGTGCCCACAGGTTGGGGATAACTGGAAGCTTGGAACATTCGGCTCTGATGGTCTCGTTGGCTGGATGTGTGCAGTTGATGGGGACGTCCATGTTCCAAAGGGTCACGCCGGGCGGATAATAGTCCCCGCCGCGGACGAAAGGCTCACCCGCCCAGGTCGCTGTAAAGACTGAGTTGGATGACTGGATGAGAAAGGTGGTACTGTTCAGAAAGAAGTGAATTGGCACCGAGCTCAGCGCAAGAGCCAGCCACGACCACCGCTTCAACCGCGAGAGGTAGGGCACGTTTCTGATCGAAGGCACCCCGATGTCCACCCATTGCGACAGGGAGTGGGCGCGATTGAGCTCTTCTCTGGATGGCGCCGAGACGATTTGCATAAAGAAGTTGGAGGATGCGAGGATGAGCGTGCCGAGGGTGTTGATGATAAGGTGGGCAATGAAGTTGATTGTCGTGCTGGTCGCACAGTCTCCTTGGTATAGGAAAAACGCCGAGTTGATACCCTTTTCTCGAGAAAACCCGTAAATCAAGACGCCGAGGAGGATGATCGAAAAGCATGCCACCGCTATGGTGTTGATGAATGCCGACAGCCTCCAGCTCGATCGCTCCAGGCCGCTCAGCGGCAGTAGTCTGGCGGAGAGCAGCGCCATTTCGGATGGCGTGGCGATGAGCTACCGGGGAGCAAACATCGAATTCGGGACCAGCAGCCCGGTATAAAGCAAAGATCGACTGCTGTCGAATTGAGATTGCGGGCCTGCATCCTCACTGTTACCGCCCTCCAAGAACCTAGCTGCGGGAGGCGATCAGGGGAGTGCCGTCTCAGGGGTCTGAAGGTTACAGCGTTTTAGCTTGTTTCAACGGCCCCCGTCCGACCACCCCAGATGCAATCAGGGCGCGTCAGAGTAAATCCTTCCTTTCACATTACGCTGAGGGGTCAATTCGGGGGCGGCGGGTTGCAATGAGAAGCTGGCGTGCATCTAAGCCTAACTCTGTCCATGTTGGTCAGACCCGAACACTCTTTGCTTTGGGTTCCATATTATCGACGCACGGATATAGGCATCATCTGGGCGTTTAATCAGGTCAACAAACTCTTGTCAATTTTTAATTGCCCCCAAATTGTAGAATCCCAGTGTTCTAATAGGTATTAGTGCCAGACAGTTGCATGTCGGGAAACTTAGTAGGTAGCACTGTGCCCGAAGAGGGCTGAAGCATGAATACCAACTCACGGGAAGGTGAGGTAGATTTGAAAGATACGAACGGACAATCACGGGCCCGGCCGTGTTTGTTGGGTGCAATTTGATGTGGCCAGAGCTGATCCAATTCAATTCGAAAAGGGTTCAAAGAGAAAAATGAAATTGAGGCTTGAAAGTTGAAGAGAGTGCGTGGCTCTGTCCTTCCGCAACTTCTGCCACCACAATTGGAGTACGAGGTTCAAGACAGTTTACACTGCGCTGGGTATGGGCGGACTGGGCCTTGGACAAAAATACCTTGGTAATAGAGATATCTAGGTGGAGTTTGTTAGTATGGCGGAACAGGGGCAGTATCGTTCCTTCCTGATATTCCCTCACTGGTATCTTTTCCTTCACAGCGGTAAATACCTAATAATACCCGTCGATTGCAGAAATGAATTGCACCTTAGTCATCACAGCCTTTCATTCCTTCTTCAACAGACTCAGACAAGACCCAATCCGCGACCGACAGCTCACGGCAGTGTTGATTTCTTCTTTGCACCTTGTGCATTGATTGGTTGGTGCGACCAACTCCTGGATACCTCGATTGACCTAGTTAGTAGCGGCATTGGGCATCGGGTAATCTGGAGAGAGGGCCCAGACAAGAGTCCTGCCGGCAATTGCCGCAAGAGGCACAGCACGTTGCTCGATCTCCAGGTTGTTCTGCTGATTTGCTACGTGACATCATGGCGTTCCAAAAGTACCAAAACCGGGCAGGAAAGGCAGCCCTTTTAAGCATCTCCGTCGCTAATCCAGTCTTCCTCGGGACGTTCCCTAATTGAAGCTGTGTCGCTCGTAGCATTCGCTAACGCTGCATCGTAGAAGTCGCACCCCGTGATTCCAGCCAGCGGACAAGAATAGCTCACGAACCGGATTAATTAGCCGGGTGGGCAGTTAGCTGCAAAACGGAGGGTGCCTGGGCTGAAGGTATATTACTCCGTCGACCCGATTCCCGTCCGATGCACCTCTATTGCAATAAACAGGCTGCAGGGCACTCTAGCTAATTGGTAGCGCCCACAGGCAATTGGCCACTCATATATGATGCCATCCCAATCGGCTGCGAAACGCGTACACCGGGTAGGCGAGGAACAAGCCCTGCCACTGCGACGGGCGGTGCATACAATCAAAGCAGATGCTGGGGAGACCTGCCAGCGGAAGGATGACGGGCCCATAGCTAGCTTGTCTCGGCAAAGCTTTTTTTCTTTGCGAGCGATGCAATATAAGAGCCAGGCCACGGGTGTGAGCTACGGCTACGATCCTGACGGCGATGCTGACTGGTTTTCTCGGTCACTCAAGAGCGTCAGAGCCAGCATCCAGCGGCGACCGCGCGCACCCTGTTGTCTACTAATATGGCATTTCGACTCCTCCGGGCAGCGTTTGTGGTGGCGACCTTGTGGAAGCCGGAACCTGCGTTGGGCCAAGTCGGGTGCAGTACATTCGTGGCGGCGCAGACAGGAGATACATGCCTTTCGCTCGCGTCGCTGGCTGGGATCTCGATGACGCAGTTCCTGCGCAACAATCCTCAAATCACGAGCTGCGACAAGCTTGTGGTAGGCGACAACTACTGCGTTGAGCAGCCAAAAAGCACGTCAAGTTCGAAACCGGCGACCGCGGCTGCTGCTGCGACCACGTCATCGCCTGCCACTGGTGGAGTCCAGATTACGACTGACGGGCATTGCGGCGATGGGTGGACGTGTGTTGGATCGGCCTTCGGGCAATGCTGCTCGGAGCACGGCTGGTGCGGAGATTCGGAAGAGCATTGCGGTCCGAAGTGTCAAAGACCGTTCGGCAGCTGCGCAGGATCAGGATCGGGCTCATCCAGCTCAGTATCTCCATCGGCCCCGAGCAACGGGTCAACACCGCGAGTCACAATAACGGTTACAAGCACCATCTTGACCACTTCTGTGGTCAACCAGCCAGGGGTGCCGCAAGTCTCTACTGTGTCGACAGTCCGCACCGTGTCTGCCACCGTCACGTTGCAGGCCTCCACTGTTACAATACCTACGACCGTCGTTGGCAATCCGGTAACGAGGACTGTCTCTACCACCATAGCCGGCGTTGGCGTCACTCTGCCGCCGACTACAGTCACTGTGATCTCCGTGGTCCGCACGACCCAGACGGTCCCCATTACAAGCTTTGCTACGTCTATCAGAGAAGTCACGGAGACCGAAACAGAGACAGCCATAGAGACAGTCACGCACAACGTCTTCCGGACGATTACCATCATATCCACGGAGCTATCCACCACGACAGTGAGATCCATAGCTACCGAAGTGGTCCCAACAACCGTCTACCGGACCCAGACAGTTTACTCGACGGCGACAGCAACCCTTCCTCCAAGGACGTTCACGATTACCGACTGGGCTACCATCACAAAACTGGAAACCACAACTAACTGGGCCACGAGGACCACGACTCAATATGAGGAGAGAACTTTGACTCGCACCGTCGTCAGTACCGCCACGGTCAACATCGCCGTTCCGGTCACGATGCCAGGCCCAACAGTCACACTCCTGCGGACGGTTACGCTGCTCAACCAAGGACAAGTAGGAACCACAACCCTCACAGTTCTCAGGACAGTGACATTGGCCGGTGGCTCGCAGCCAACCGTTACCCTCCGTCTGTATGAAACGATGACTGTGTTCAAGACCATCACTGCTCCTGGAGGATTTGTGGGTGACCGAACAGTGACGCGGACAGTTACGACGTGCGATGATATATGGCGGATTGGGGGATAGAGCATCGAGGAAGCTTCGTGTTTCCATTTCTGTATAGTTCACTTACAGTCATTCTTGCATATCATGACGGTGTCGGCTGCATCGAGGGGTGTGTTGGATTGAAAAGGGGAAGACAGAATTCCTCATACGGTCCTGGTCTAATCGATAAAAGATGGGATGAGAGTTCGAATTACCAAATTCTGTTGTTACCTAGTCATTTAAAGATTTATATTTCAGACTAGTTGTAATACATTCGTTGAAGAGTATAGCAGGGCGTTGTTGAAGACCCGAGGGTAATGAGGCTGATGCTAAAAGATCATTGCTAACACGGAATCGTAGGCGGCTGAGAAATTGGCAAAAGCAAGCTTCATATATCCTGAATGGGAGTGAATGATCGAGCTTTTCATACAAAAATATCCAAGTAAAAGAATGAAATTACGAAAGAATATCACAGCCGACAAGTCATCGGCTGCGGTGGACTTTTCCCCACATGTTTGAGCATCCTGAAATTACGTCACTGACAGGGGCTGACACGGAGGCCGCGGCGCTGTCACAAGCCGCCCGACAGGGACGCCCCTGACCTTATCTTTCAGCTGCAACCGCGCTACGAACAAATCGCAGTCATCTTCCACCTCACAACCCATTAACTTCATAAACAGCAAAATGTAAGTGGCCTGCCTCGCTGCATCCCGAGTGCCGTGCTAATGCGCTCTGCAGGGTCGTCACAAACCCAATACCGCCGGTGGCCGAGGTGCTGCAGCACCCGGCCTTCCCTACCGCCATTTGGCAGCTCCAGCCGGACCGCTCCGGCATGGCCCCGGTGGCCGAGAGCCGGGGTGGTCCGATCAACATCTGCTGGGAGGTGCACGGCGAGGGGCCCATTAAGCTCATCGTAAGTTGTATCACACCCCCCCCTTCACCAGGACAAATTCCTAAAACCCCCCATCAGTTCGTCATGGGCCTTGGTGGCCTCAAATCCGCCTGGCAGCGCCAAACGCTCCACTTCGGGCACGAACGACGAGACCGGTACTCCGTCCTGGTAATCGACAACCGCGGCATGGGCAACAGCGACAAGCCCCTCATGCGCTACAGCAGCAGCGAAATGGCCCTCGACGTCGTCGACATCCTCTCGCACATCGACTGGCTCCCCCCCTCGCCTCTCTCCGCGCCCCCTACCCCTCCCTCACGAACCCTCCACATCTCCGGAATCTCCCTCGGCGGCATGATCGCCCAGGAGATCGCATGCCTTATCCCCAGCTATATCAGCTCCCTCTCCCTGTGCTGCACGGCCGCCGCCATCGAAAATACCACCACTTTCGTCGAAAACATGTCTAACCGCATCAGCATGCTCGTCCCCAAGTCCGTCGACCGCTCCGTGCGCGACGCAGGACTCTCCATCTTCCCCGCGACATTCCTCGCCGCGCCCGACGACGCCCACCTCCCCTCAGCGAGCACGACCCCAAAGTGCCTCCCGCCTGCGCCGCACCCATCCTGTCCACACGCTCCAGGGAAGGAGTACGCACATTTCCCTACGAATGGCCATCGCTATGTCGCGCAGGAGATGCACAAGCGGCTTGACCCGGTGCATTTCGGGGTGAAGGGGTTTCTGCTGCAGCTGATTGCCGCGGGGTGGCATTATAAGTCTCCTCAGCAACTGGCGGAGATGGCGGAGAAGGTTGGGCGGGAGCGGATCTTGGTGATGCATGGGACGGCAGATAAGATGATCAGCCCCCCGCACGGAAAGAAGCTGATGGAGTATGTGCAACCTGGAGTGGGGTTGATGATCGAGGAGATGGGACATGCCCCGATAGTTGAGCGGTGGGAGTGGTTTAACAAGACAATTGATGAGATGTGTGAGTTGGGGGAGAAGCTTGATGGACGGGCATGAGTGCTTGTATTAGTCAGGAGGTGTTGCGCATAGCACGGCGAGACGTGGAGTAGTTGTATATGTACACATTGCATTCGAGTATTTTGCATTAGCATCATCTGGATATTGATCGGCATTTCACTGAGTCCCCTCGTATAGAGAAGTGGGAGATACAATCAGGCTCCTCCAACGCCTCCAAATCCTTGTACGTATGCTACCGTTTTCGCCGACACAAATTTCCGCCGTTTGGACACAACCCCGACGTGTGATGCGTTGATCCTCCATATCCTCCAATAGATGCAGCAATCCGCTTCACTTAAATGTTCACAAATCCAACCCCGCTCAACTTCTCCTCGTCCAGCTGGTTCCTCGCATCGACACCCCCAAGGATGGGCTTCGCTTTGTAGTTGAACAGGTAATAGTGGAGCTGGCCGTCTCCTGGGCCGAACTTCTGCTGCTCCAGGAACAGCGCGTTGTCCATCAACGACAGCGCATTGAACACGTCGAGCTTGTACCGCTTGGCCAGAATTAGCGCATCCCCCATCAACGCGTTCAGGCGCTTCTTCAGAGCGGACTTGTCCACTGGCGTGGTAAGCCCGACCTCGGTGGCGTAGTAGAACAGGTAGCCTGCCCTGATTGACGTGTGCTTTGGTGATTTTATGACCGAGGATTCCAGGCAGAAGAACGAGAAGAAGTCCGTGATCTTTCCATTGCCATCCTGTAAGACTTCGAGTTAGTGCTGCATGGGCGTCTGGTCACCATCAAGAATCGACTTACCTCGACAACATACGACCACACTACCTTCTCCCCCGATTTATCGTTGGTGTTGAGGAACCAATGCTCGACCTCCTCCTTGTTGAAGACCGGGGCAAGCTCGTATCGCTTGAGGTATCGATTGAGAAGACCGTCAACTGCCTCCACATCCTTGATCTGCATTTCCCGCAGACCGGGCGTCGATGTGTCGTCCGGCAATTTGTATTTCCGTACCTGAGTCGGGATCTTGCTGCCTGAAGGCATGGGACTAAAGTTGACCTCATACAGTTTGAGCCAATCCAGCGCGCGGTGGTAGTATCGGCAAGTGCTCACGGGCCTTGGAAGGACAACACCGCCGGTGTAGATTGCCTGCCAAATGCCTTCCAAGTTGATGACGCGCGTGATCTCCTTGATCAGCACGGGGGCAAGCCTCTTGCCCCGCAGCTTCTTGTGAACACAGAGGAAGTTGACCTCTGAACTGTGCATAACCTTGTCGCGCACTCGGATCTCGACGGGGATGGCAGAAATGAAAGCGCAAAGGGTGGTTCCGCTGCGAATTCCAATATGCCACTGCTTCTTCCAGCCAGGTGACATCAAGCTCCTGTGAACCAAATCCCGATCAGTAGGCAATTATATGCATTGCTGTCGTGGATGCGCTGCACTTACCATTTCAAGATCGACCTCGAGTACTTGAGCCGGAACATAGCCTCGTCATCCTCCACATAGTGACCGTTCAGAATCTTCTCGACTTCGGTCATCTCCTCCTCGTTGTTGAGGTCCAATACTACCCAGCGGAACTGCTCCAGCGCCAACTTCTCTGGCTCGGTAGGTATATCCTCTATTTTCTGGATCCTCAGGGGACCCTCCTGGAAAGTGTCCGGCTTCTCGTTGAATTGAGGAACAGGTTGCGTGGCCCAGAACTTATACGCGCCCATATCCTTGACGTTCTTCCCGCTTGTGGCCAGACCCGTCATTATTTCCTGGATGTTGAGCTTCTTGAAAGCATCGGAAGGGTCGCCTGGGGCGCCGCTGCTTTGGCCTTGGAGGTGGTTCAGGAGGGCTGGGTTGAGAGAGAGAAACTCCTGGATCTGCTTGGGCGATAATTTCGAGAGGGCATCGGCGGTTTTGTCACCCTTGGCTGTGAGCCCTTGCGCTGAATCGTCCTTTGCCTTGCCTTTACCTTTGTTCTTTTTCTTCGGGCCTGCGCCATCAGAAGATCCTGGCGCGCCCTGGCCGTCGGCGGCATGAGTGTCGGAGCCAAAGTCATCATCCGAAGTAGAGACTACCTTCGCCTCGCCAGCCCCATCGAGCCCTTTGGTCGGGTCGATTGGCTTGGACTCTTGCGACATAGCTGTTCGCTGTGTGGATGACGTGGAGCTCGAGATCAGCGGGTGGAAGTGGGGGTCTGATTCCGAGAAAGCACACAAATGCGAGTGAAATTTGCGGGATCAGTTCGAGTACGCAAGAGAAGCTCTGAAAATATCACTGGGCTTGATGGTAGCTTCAAGCAGGCAAGAAGACAATGCCAGACGAAACACGGAGACCAACAACTGTTCGCCAGACTGCGGGGCAGAGCGCCGAGCTCACATGGTGGGGTACTTATCCTATCTGTGGGAGGGTTAGGGTTGGCCAGACGACTACCCCGACAACTGTTTGCGGACGGTTGGCAATTGCGGCTTCCTTTCACAACTGGGCCCTACTGCGGCCTGTTACTGAGTGCCCAAGCTGAGTTTATCGTATTTGGCTGATATGGATTCTATCCCATTGGAATCTCACCAGTGTTCTGAGCGATCTTGAACACGAGGCCCCTAGGCCCTGCATAGCGACGCATCAGTGACAAGCAGCGGCTGATTGGCTCCCGCTGTCCGCTCTGCCCTTCAAGAACGTCTGGGAACTTGCTGCGCCACTGTTGCCTGTCTCGATTTTTATTTCCCCAATGCCCTCGTTCTTGCCTCGCTCATTCATTGCGCTCTTTTGATTGTGTAATCGACTGATAACCCATTCCTAAAACTCTGGCTCTCGAGTATTACCATATTATACGTGTGTATTTACGCTTGCGACAATGGGGAAACCCTCAGACCCAATGCGCCCCGGCGACGATGCGCTCAGCCTCCACAGTCAATCTGGCGATCGCTTCCTCGACGACGATGCTCCCGAGCTCCAAGTCGATGACCTGCCGCCCCTCTACGACGATGTTGCCGACCCCATCAATGGCGACAGCAGCAGCGCCCCGCTCCTACCGAACCATCCGGTTTCCGACCAGTTCCCAGGAATGATCCCCTATCTGTCGAAAGATAAGGACGGGAACAAATACTACATTCACGAGTGCTTCGATAACGACCCGAAGGTCCTCGAGCAGCATGTCAATTGGTGGGCGAAGAAGCCACCACGGCCATTCGTACGCCTACATGGAACACATTCTCAGGAAGTTGATAACAACGGCAAGAAGGAGCGCAAGACGGTAACCGACTTCGACATCCAGATTGAGCTGACGCCTTATCTCTTCTCGGACGCCGTGAACCGTTCGGCATTTCGCGAAGTTCATACTCCCGAAAATTCTGACAAAGTGCGCCGCGGAACCATCCTCGCAAAACGAGCCCCTGGCTCAACGCAGAGCATTGAAGTTGGCCTTCCCACAAAACCAACCCTGCAAGAATGGTGCCATCGCTATCACGCCAGCCACGCTGGACTGAAGACCTTTACGGTGATGCGCCGTATGATCGGATTCGACGACGAGAAGGTCAAGCAGAAGCTTGACTCACTGGTGCGCAATACAAATTACCGCGGCCACCTCAGCATCACGTTTCCCGTCAGGGATCAGTATATCAACGTTTATAATGATGCCAAGATAAACCGCTGGCGCCTGACGGCTTGGATTTATTGGTTGTGTGTTTTTACGCTCATGTTTCTGTTCACCTGGCCGTATTTGTTCTTCCGGACAAAGCGATTCGAGGTCGTCTCGGTAGATTGGTCATTCTCCCGACCCGGCCCAGATGGCGGCAAGAAGTATGTGTCGATCAGCGAGGACCAATGGTACAACCTTTGGGGACGTGCCATCCACCGCGCAGTGCTAGAGAAGCGGCAATGCACGCTTGATCAGCAAGATCTCATTGCCTCAGAGGGAGCGGCGCCCGTATTTGGTAACGCTGTGGTAGACGGCGCGATGGGTTTCCTGAGAGCTGGCGTTTCAGCCATGAACGAAGTCAACCGCCAGTTAGGTTGGGGCGCTGATTGCTGAGCTCCATTCATTGATGTTTAGCTTAAGCTTGTCTGAGTATGGATGTTTGCTTGTTGGTTGTCTTGTACTTAGGATTATCGGGCATGCTTGGCGTTATTGGGATTGTCTGCTTTTCGCCCCTTCGGTTTCTCGAGACAAGCTTCTTCTCCCGACTGAGTAGTGGTCGAGCCTCATCAGAATAGTTCTGACTTCCTAATCCTCGTATTTATCAACGACGTCGAAAGACTTTATGACCGCCGTCAACATGGGCGCGTAGTACATCAGATCGTTGTGTCCTAAATAGAATCAGTTTTATCCTTCACGATGTCGGCCAGGAAACACTCACCTCCATATGGAAACAGTTCCTGGCGGACGATTACGTCACCATCCACCCATGTCGTCACGAAAGAATCCTTGCCTCTGTTAACAGTCCTCGCTCGCTTCTCGATAGCCAACCTTTCGTCGCTCATCCCTTCTTCGCCGTCACCGACTGCCAAGCCGCCCACAGCGCCAGCGAACAGTTTGTCGTCCTCGTGGCACGGGATATCCCGATCATTCTTGGCATGGACGAGATGAAGCCTCAATCTGCCATTTCTGGCTTTGACGATCTGGGCTGTCTCCCGCAGTCGGTTGGCACTCTCCCACTTATCGACGATGACTTTCATCACCTGCCGCAGCAGCCATGGCCACACGCGGAACGGCAATAGGATCGGCACATATCCTGAGATAGCATAGTGGCTCAGCATCGTGGGGATGCTGCTGAAGCCTGCAACTAGAACGACACCGGCGAAGTCGATCCCTTCTTTTGCGAAGTACTCGGCCGTGGCTGCAGCTACGGCCGTGCCCAGACTCTGGCCGAGAAGCACAATGCGGCTGTGGGGGACACCGGCAGTGTTCACCGCCCAGTTGACAGCGGTGACGGCATCGATGATGAGGCCCTTTTCACTCGGCGTACCGGTGCTACGGCCGAAACCACGATAGTCAATAGCCAGGACGTGATACCGAGATGTGTCGGTCAGGGCGTGAAACGAGCCTGGCCGGATGGCCTGTGCAATGTGGCCGGCGTTACCATGGACTGCGATGATGTTAGACAAGGATCACATGACGGACCACAATAAGCATGGACAACATAGTGAGAGATTGGCTCGCCGTACAATAAACAATAAGACGTGAGTCCGGGTCCTCTCTTAGAAGCTTCAGATTGTCTGTCCTGGAGATGTCGTCGCAGAAGCCGCTGCCTTGCGCGGCGAGTTTATCCTCATGTTTGATGTAGAGCGGCAGGGGCATGACGTGCCATGCATAGAGCGTTTGGCTGTCGCACGTCTTCAATGAGAAGGGGGTTACCTGGTTCTCTTTTAGGGGTGGCAGCTACATCAGTAACGCACGTCGGGCTGCCCAGACAAGAGGAGACTAACTCGCAAACCCCCAGTACTCCGGGCGGTTGATCTCGTGCCACCACAACGTATGGATCTTGTGCGCGTATAGGAAACTAACACGGTTCTCAGCGCACAGGTCTACGAAAGAACAGCAGCAACACGCAGCCAAGATATGCTGTCGTGTCCAGCGAGCTTATCTTACTGGCGCTGGAAGAAGGGGGTGGACCCCAGCCCAAGAAATGTGAGGTAGATGACTAGAAACACGCAGGCGATGACGCCAATAGCATAGGCGGGATGTGGCCCTGCCATCGTGGGATGCAGAGATGGAATCGGTCCCGGCTGCAATCGAGTCGAGGATTCCCTTGTAGAGACGGGGAAGAATAAACACTCCGTGGCGCGCATACGCAGCCTGCAAACTCGTCGCAGCTCAAATTCAGAATGATGTTTCTAGAGGCGGAGGCAAGCTAACGCGTCGCCTGCTCGCTCCTGCTGGAGCGTTCCTTCCAAGAGGGAAAGCTTGCGGAACCTGGAAAGCCTGCTCGATTGGCAGAGCTGACGTTAGACCCTGGGGATTTAGGGTATTAGAGGCCTTAGCTGCATGACAGGGGGTTTCGCAGAAAATTTGCTGTCTTGTCGGCTTAGCGTGTTAGTGCGGCTAAGAGCCCTCAAAAGAGGATTTGCGGCTTACGACGGTCCCACCTCTGGGACAGTCAGCCGCAACTTCTTTTGAGGAAAGTCGTTATCAAACGGAGAAGACAAGTTTGTCGGGTAGCGAGATCGCAGATTCATCGTCCAAACGACTTCATATCGGAACAGAATGAGCATATCACGCTCCAACACCAGGGCCCAAGACAATATGGCGTTTTGGAGCGAAAGTCCCGCTTCGTGAGCGGTTGGGAGGCGATATATCTCAGAGGCTGTGCGAGCTTCGTTCTCCAAGTTACAAACATCCATGGTCTCGGCGGCGTCCAATCAGCAGCATTTTCCTGGACCAGCAGGGTTTAGCGCATCGAGGGGACCACACCCCCGTCCCGTCCCAGACCCATTTTCTCCCAGGGCCCTCGATCCATTTCGCTTCACAACGCATTTCAAAGTCCCAACCATTGCAACACGCCGCGAGCCGCCGCTCCCACGACCTCTGCGCGAGCCACGTTTCCGCACCGCCCGAGTCACACAAGGACCTGGTCCGCGTGCAGTAACGCCCGATTGTCCCGATGAACTTATGACAGAGCATTGGGCATTTTGCAGACTCCGGTTCTCGTTACCACTGCAATGGAGAAGAAGCGGAAGCTGCCAGCACGCGCTGCTGCGAGGGTCGAGCAGGCCTCCAAGAGGCGGATGGGAAGGGCCAGTGCTGTCGCGGCCACACCCCAGAGATCGCTGACGCCCGATCCTGCGCCAGCTTCAGAACCAGAGCCCGCTCCGGTCGAGGAGCTGCCTCCACCGCTACCGAAGTCCATCACCGCCGGCAAACCTCTCCCGACCGTCGACTCACCCCAGCCCGAGGACCTGCCCCCTAAGGACTACCAGTCGATATCAGAAAGGTTCGTCTTGTATCCGGGCTATGCATCTTTCTTGCGCGAATTCAGGTCACTAATCTACCAATCTTCACAGTGGTGTCCTTGGTGAAGCTCTCACGCGATCGCGTCAGAAATGGATTGGTGAAAATATGTTCGAGAAATGGTGGTCCAAGCCCGTAAAACGGAAGGGTGTCACGATCGAAGACCCAAAGAATCCGCCAAAGCACAGCATGGTCAAACTCGGGGCAGTCGAGATAGCTGTCGGGCCACATTTGTTGGATGCGACGATGTACGCCATCAAGGACGGCCCCTGGATCCGAGAGCCGCCGCCGCCTGCGTCAGACGTCCGACCCATCATCCAGTACGGGCCCCCGAACGGCACTATGCCCCCTCCCCCCACGCCCAAATATTCAACCCCGAAGCCATCGCCGCCAGCAGATGCAGCAGCATCGGTGCCGACGCCGGTGCCGACCCCATCTCCGGCTCAACCCGCAACACCAGTGGTGGCCCAAGCACAGGCCAGAACCCAAAGTCTGGCGCAGACTCTGACGCAATCGCCAGCGCAGTTACTCGCCCAACCTCAGGCTACACCACAAGCACAAGCACAAGCTCCCATTCCCACTCCGCCGATCGCGCAGGACACGGTGAGCACAGTACCGGCGGCTGCCATGCCCGGGCCTCGACCCCCAATGGCCTCTCCTCGTGGGATGGAGTCGTTTCTCAATACAGTCGTTCCTCCGCTCCCGCAAAGACTTACGCGGCCGGCTCCGTCGTCTAGCATACCCGCCGGGGGTGCACCGGCAGCTCGCGCACCACCGGCGACTAGAACAGATCCCATCATTCTTACCCTTGCCGAAAAGGCTGGCGAAGACCCTCATTTGCGAGACCTGATGAAACGCGTCGCTCAGGGAGACGCCGCGAAGCACGAACTCGAGCGATTCCAGGCTATCATTGACGCTATTACGGCTGAGAGCAAACGGAAAGGAGCCCCTGTTGGCCCATCGGCAGACAGGTTGTTAGTTGATGGGCGGACAGTCCGCTACTTCGCAGACGAAGTTCGAGCCATATTGGATATTGTGCTCTCGTCCAACCCCAATCAGACATCGGCCGATTTGCGGCCTCCACAGGGCAGTGATCCGCTGGTGGTAGCACTGGTCAAAGCAGCCCTTGATGAAGTGAAGACCAGCGATATGGTTCGGCGCATAGCCTCGGACAAGCCGCTATTTTCTGATGCTACTGAACTGAAGGTCATTTTGGATCACCTACGGACGAAGCTCGCCAAAGAGAGAGAGCAACAGCAAAGGCCTCAGCCAGCCTTGCTGGCCACTACAGGTATGACTCCAAAGGCCGCTGGGTCACTCAATGGCGACGCGGTATCGTCACCAACTACCACACCAACCGCTGCCCAGCAGCAACCTCCGGCCCAGCAAGCCCTTCGCTCAAAGGGCCCCCCGAAGCCGCCACAGCCGAAGTCGGACGTCGTGGCAATTTGCTTAGAGTTTTGGGGGGGATCAGGCGACCGGTTCTTGTTCCCCAAGTTCAGTGTAGTGGAGGGCGTCCCTTCAACCAAGGGACAGCAGGTAGTGGCCTCATTCCTGATTGTACGCAAAGGAAGCATGTCTGAATATCCAGCCGCGGACCCCGACCTGGACTACTACCAGCCCGTGACGATTCGCCTTATCACACCCGTTGGCCGTTTCTTGGATCATCTGTCCAGGGTTATAGCTCCACAGGAGGAGGTGCGGCGCTACATGGATGACATCATGGATAATATGACACGTGCCGAGTACGTTCTGCTGGCGATGCGACTTCCTAGAGTGGAGGGCCAGGAGGGAGAGGAGGGCCAGCTGGAAGAAAGAGAAAAAGACAAAACACCAATGGCAAATGGCACCAAGCAGGGTGAAACAGAACCTGCAGTGCAAAAGGGCGCTCTCAAGCAGCCCATCAGTGTAGTCTGGGGAACGGCCAAGTCCACAAAGCAAGCGAAGCGAGAGGCCTCGCCACCCCGACGGAGATTCGCAGGATTCATCGAAGACGATAGCGACAAACAGTACCAGGGTTTTATTGCCTCCGTTAGCCCGAAGGAACCGAATGAGGTATAATATTTCAGAAGGAGGAATGGGCGTTCCGGGGTTTAACGAGAGGGAAGGGAAACACATTGGGAATTCAGGTTACAACAGGTTTAAGCACATCGGCGTTTTTGGAACCTTACTCGTCTTATATGCGTTTTAAAGGAAGGTGGACCATGAACACATTGGCATGGATGTATCTGAGTGAGAACGTATGCACAAATGTGCCGTTTCGGGACAGCAGGGGGTTTTCCCTGAGGGCGTGTTGATGTTAGATACCTTAGTCTTACTCGGAAGTGATATCCAAAAATGGGAGTGAAGAAGACCTATGAAAAAAATTAATACAGCATCGTCGAGTATGCGGTGACAGGGCACAACCGCCATTATCTGTTGCCAATTGACTCCACGACTGGTTGTACTCGTCAGACCTGTCTTTTCGCACACCGATAGCGCGGGGTTGCCTGGTCTTCCAATGCCCTTGCGTTTCCTGATATTCTTGTCATAGTCGAGCACCCGAAGAGCACACCCGCCCGGTAGAGCCACATAGTTACAAAATGATATGTCTTTTTAGAGCAAAGCTCGAAAAGCGGCAGAGACTCTGATTTCCTCAACGAATCCAAGGACATCAAGGCCCGCAATTTGACCGTGAGAGGCGTGAGAGGCGAGCTGAGGCTCAACCAGTCAATGAAATTGCACCCATATTTTACAACACCCCAGCTGCTCCTTCCATCAGAGCAATTTACGACTGCCTGTCCTTTGATCAGTGGGTTGAAGCGTGACAAAGAGGCACAAAAAGGTGGGGCTTCTCGGCACGGAAAAAAAGCTCTTGCATCGCCGAGTTCCCCAGCCAATTAAGATTAGCGCAGCCTGCAGACCCCTGTCCCGAACCCAGGAGCTTACCGGAGCGCCTCAAAAGAACGGTCGACTCGTGAACGCGGCATCCTTTGTCCTTGCAAACACCACCTTTCGCCCCGCGACCGACCAGGCGCTCCTTTCTTCCGCGCATCAGAACATTGCTCAGCGCGGTCGCTCTAATTGCCGATTCCATCGCTTCTACAATCAGCAAGAATAATGGCGTCGAGCGACAACCATTACGGTGCCGACTCCGAGTCGGACGACGATAACTTTAACCCTGCGCCTGCCGACCTCTCCGACGACGAAAACGATGGCGCTCGCAACGCTCGAAACAAGTCTCCGCAGATCAGCAGTCCCGCCCCCGAGGATGACCAGCGATACGCCCGTCCTTCCGGCGGCGCATCAAAAAGGCCAATTCAGTTGACGCGCGACGACGAGGACGATGACGAGGAAGTAGAGGAGGACGAGGAAGAAGACGAGGAAGAGGCTGTTCAAAAGAATAACGCCGACGACGATGAGGATGACGAAGATGACGAAGATGAGGACGATGTCCAAGGAGTGAGTACCGATCTGCCACCCTCCCTTCGTTCCAGTGACTCTGCTGGCGCGCTTTGGCCTCGCCGCCTTTGCGCGCTATTCAACGTTTCTGCCTGATTTCGGCTGTGTCCCGTACTCTGTTGCTGACTGACTGGTGCAGGGCCATCGGCGCAAGCGTCGGAGAGACCGCCGCGCTGCTTTCTTCGATATCGAGGCCGAAGTTGACGACGAAGATGAAGGCGAAGACGACGAAAAGGAGGGAGAAGAGATAGAAGACTTCATTGAGCACGATGATCACCCTGACGACATTGCGGAGAGCGGCCGCCTCAACGATGATAGGAGACATCGTGAGCTCGACCGTCGCAGAGAGATGGAAGCAAGTCTCGACGCCGAAAAGCAAGCCGAAATCCTGCGAGAGCGCTATGGCAAGCGTGCGCCCGCGCGAGCCCTCGGCGATTCGACTGTGGTTCCCAAGCGCCTGCTACTCCCTAGTGTGGAGGACCCCAGCATCTGGGCTGTGCGATGCAAGGAAGGCAAGGAAAGAGAGGTTATATTCTCCATCATGCGCCGCGTCGAGGAGAGAATGGGCACTAAGAATGAGGTTCCTATCATTTCTGCCTTCGAGCGTGGAGGTGTCACTTCCGTCATGAAGGGTTTCATCTACGTCGAGGCGCAACGGCAAAACGACATCATGCTTGCTCTCGACGGCGTGCTTAATGTGTACCCGAGAACGAAGATGGTCCTCGTCGAGATCAAAGACATGCCAGACCTTTTGCGCGTCCAGAAAACCCCTAATTTGGAGCCGGGCGCCTGGGTACGAATGAAGAAGCCAACAAAGCACGCAGGTGACCTTGCACAGGTTATTGACGTGACGGAAAACGGACTGGAGGCGCGCGTTCGCTTCATCCCCAGACTGGATTACGGGGTACGAGACGAGCCTCTTCTCTCTCAGGATGGAAAGCGGAAGCGACCTGGTATCCCTGGACCCCGTCCTCCTCAACGTCTGTTCAGCGAGAGCGAAGCCAGGAAGCGGCATCCTCGAAATATTCACGGAAACCCTCAGACGAATACGTGGAACTACATGGGCGAGGACTTTGAGAATGGGTTCCAGGTCAAGGATATCAAGATTCAGCAACTTGACGTCAAGGACGTGAGCCCAACGCTCGAGGAAGTCACCAAGTTTGCCAGCGGTGCCGAAGACGGCACAGAAAATCTCGATCTGAAGGCACTAGCGGCCAGCTTGAAAGATAGCAACACGAGCATTACCTATGTGCCTGGCGATGTTATCGAGGTGTACGAGGGCGAGCAGCGTGGTGTTATCGGCAAAGCGGTCAACGTTCAAGGCGATATTGTCACGCTGCAGGTGACCCAGGGAGACCTCGCTGGTCAGACGATCGAAGTTCCCAACAAAGGTCTCCGCAAGCGGTTCAGGACTGGTGATCACGTCAAGGTCATCAATGGAAGGTATCGGGACGAGGTCGGCATGGTTACTCACATCAAGGATGCACAGGTCACCTTCATGAGTGACCAGACAAAAGAGGAGGTCACGGTGTTCAGCAAAGATCTTCGTGAAGCCTCCGACATTGGTGGGCAGGGTCAGCTCGGCCAGTACGAACTTCTCGATTTGGTACAGCTTGACCCCACGACCGTTGGGTGTATCGTCAAGGTCGATCGTGAATCCATGGTGATCTTGGACCAAAATGGCGACACCAGACAGGTCGTTCCCTCGCAAATCTCCAACAAGCTTCCCAAGCGGAGGACAGCGGTGGCAGCAGATCGAGATGGCTCCGAAATCCGCTTGGACGATGTCGTCCGAGAACATGGCGGACAGCAGCGCCAAGGCAAGATCATCCACATACACAGATCCTTCCTTTTCCTGCACAGTCACGAGTGGACCGAAAATGCTGGTGTTTATGTCACGAGGGCCAGTAACGTCAACACAATTGCTGCGAAGGGTGGTCGGGTCAACCAAGCCAGTGGCCCAGACCTGACCTCGATGAACCCCGCTCTGAAGCGCAACCCAGCAGGCCAGAGCATGCAGGCACCGAGAACTTTCGGTCCCGACCGTTCTATTGGTAAGACATGCACTATCAGGAGGGGAGGCTACAAAGGGCTTCTGGGGATTGTCAAGGATGCCACTGATACCCACTGCCGTGTCGAGCTTCATACCAAGGCAAAGATCATCACCATTCCCAAGGCGGACCTTGCTTTCAAGGATCAAATCACCGGCAAACCGGTCGACATGAACAGCATGGGACGTGGTGGCTTTGGTGCGCGCGGCGGACGTGGAGGGTTCAGCGGTGGATCTGGTGGCGACTGGACAGGTGGCAACAGAACGCCTATGGCGAATGGAGGCGGCGAGAGAACGCCAGCATGGGGTTCAAAGTGTGAGTTTCGATCAAGGCCTACATTACCGTGTGCATGGATACTAACTGTGGTGCAGCTTCTTCGGCACGTACTCCCGCCTGGAGCCGCGACACTGCTGCTGGCTCCCGGACACCGGCTTGGGGCAGCGGTGGCGACGGTTCTCGCACCGTCAACCCCTACGACGGCAGCCGTACTTCGTACGGAGGTGCTACTTCTTATGGCGGCGGCTCCCGAACCCCTGCCTGGTCGTCAAGCGCCAAGACGCCGGCCCATGACGGATTCGGCCACGGCTCCAAGACGCCGGCTTATGGCGGCGGCGATGCCTGGGGTAGTAAGACACCTGCCTACGGGGTCTCGGCTCCAACTCCGGGTGCCAGCGGCAACGACAGCTGGGGATACACACCCGGTGCCAGTGGGGGATCCCACCCCTATGATGCCCCAACACCTGGAGCACATCTTGGGGCACCCACGCCAGCCGCTCTCAGTGCTCCAACTCCCGGCGCCTACTCAGCACCAACGCCTGCCGCAGTCAGCGCTCCTACTCCGGGTGCCTGGCAGGGTGGCTGGGGTGCGGATACGGCTCCTACCCCAGCTGTGGGTGCGCCGACGCCAGGTGCCAGCGGTGGATACTACAGCGCACCTACGCCCGCTGCGTATGGAGCGCCCGAGACGCCGGCGGCGAGCGGCCCGCGATACACGGAGGAGGATTAGACGGCAGTCATGGGAGGAAATTGTGTGGACGAGCCAGATCTTGTTTTAGAGTTGGGTCACGGCGTTTGGGATCGGGCTTAAGCTGGCATGCGGGCATGTAAACAAGTGTCATATAGTTATTCATTACTAGGCGTAGAGAGCGGGAAAATTGGTAGTCAGTGCTCAGACACCGAATTGCATTTACTAGTCATCTTCTACGTTGCATTGTCACTACGAATCTCACATATCTTCAAGTGAACTTGGTGTTACTGATCAACAGTGTTTTATTGTATTTTGTCTATACCTCCCGTCCGTCTATCCGTCTATCCGTCTATAACAGCAAGGAAATCTATCTACCACTTACCTTTGCAGCAGGCCCGCCTGCATTTTCTGTGTTGCGTTGTGTTGTTTGATCCTCATCGTCTCTCCCACATAATCAATAGGCAGAAGGCAACAGCACACCACACCAATCCCCAAATCCATCCTGTGGACCTACCTTTTTTGTTCTCCCTATCTTCTCTCTTTTCTACCATCTTTCTCCTCTATTTATCTCCCTTATACCTTCTCCCCTCACCTCATATATGATGTATGAGTGCAGGCTCAACTCATCTAAGAGTGCTCCATGCAGTTCGTCATATCAAACGTCTTCGACTTGGAGCTGATCTTGTCCGTCTGAAAGTCTGCGCACCCTCGGCCAGCGAGGCGAGCGTACTCGCAGAGCACGCGGGTCTCCTCGCGGGGGCGCGAGCAGCCGCATGCGAACGTGTTGTAGCCGGCGGAGCACATTTTGAAAATTTTGTGTGCGTGGGAAGGGGAAGGGGGGTTGGTAGATTGTTTTTTGGAGTGCTGTTGGGGATGGTTAGAAGGAAGGGGGCTAGAGCTCACCAGGAGACTTCTGATTGTGGGTTTGGTGGTTTGAAGTGGTGGTGAGGCTCTAGATTGTTGAGTTGAGGGGTGGATGTGTGGATGTGGGTGAGGATGAGGGAAGGAAGTTGGAGTTGAGGAGAGAGAAGGAGAGTTTAAATAGCTGATGGGGTTGGTGGAGGGGAGGATGGGAGGTTATGGCTCATTGTGGGGGTTATTTGAGGGAAAGGGAGGACAATTCGTTGTTGAGAGGGTTATGGAGAATGGTATTGTTTGGGCTTTGTTGTCGAGTCTTTGGGGGCTGAATGCCGTTGAATGCGGGGATAAAGATTTTTTTTGAGTTCTTCGTTCAAAAAATACAAACAATTGCTTGTCCTGAGTAATTGGCTCTTTCATGTTGAGGGTTTCTCTTTGTGCTGGGGAGCCTTGGATGAAAGTTGAAAGTTATTGTATCTTTTTGACTTGGGTTGTATGCGCTACATATCTCCAAGTGCAAACCTTTCACTTCGAGCATTTCATTCTGATAGAGCGTCTCGTTGTATTTGCAAGGTGAAGTCGGGCTTTTACACCAAGCTTCTAGTCCGTTAAAAGGCGAAATAGTTCTTCGGAATAAGCTTAGAGTTCACCACAAACACAGTTCAGCTCTCAGACTTCGGACATGCGTAGATTCAGACTTGTGTCTCAACTCTTATTCAGTAAATAATGCTTGTAATTTCTTAGCTATGATTCAACCCCAGCCAAACCAACCACCTAGCAACCACTAGCAAGTCTCAGCAGCCGGTCCGGGCGGCTTATAGCTCGTCGGGACGGGATAGTAAATGTTGATCATGATACCAGGGTCCGATGCCGTGTAAGCGCCCGGGAACGAAACCAAGTTCTTTGGGCTGTACGTCCCTGTGCCACCGCTGACCGTGATCTGCGCGCACGAGATGTAGAACTGGGCGCCTCCTGCGCTGCCGGCAGAATGCAAGCCAATGTGTTCGGCACGCAGCAGGTAGTCGCCGTCCTTGAGGCACTTGGGGATTGTGACGCTGACGGATCTTGCGCCTGTGTTGTTGTGTTAGCCACTGAGTGAGATAACTGTGTAATAGGACGAGAGACAAACCTTGAGTCGGCCACGTCATGCCGCCGCCCAGCTTGGGCTGATCCTGATAAATCTTGGACCACACCTTGCCCTTGCCGTCCCAAGTCTTCGCCGACTCGCCCTGAGGAACCTGGGCAATATAGAAGGCCATCGGCCCAGGGTGTGAAATAGACGCCTTGGCGTTGTATGGCAGTGCCTGGCCGGCTGTCACGTTGAGAACACCATTGGCGCCTGCTCCAGGAGTCCGTTGATAGCAGCGGATGTCCTCCGAGTTGACGTTGGTCACCGGCCCGTTGCTCTGGAAGTTTGCTGTCGTGCGGACATATTGCCAATCGGCCGAGCTCCCGACGCTGGGGAATGTGTCTGTGTGTTTGTGTTAGCCCAGCGACAATCCCTCTCTGCCCTCTGGGACGAAAAAGGGGGAGATGCTCACAATGCGCCTCGACAACCGCCGACACCAACAGCGTGATAGCAGCGCTGAATTTCATCTTGTCGGTGCAACGAGCAAATCAGATGAGTAGATCTTATTTCAACTGAGCTTGTTAACCGCAAAAAACCACCAGCAACCCACCCGGGACCACCTCCTATCTTATATATCTGCCCGCCGCATGCCACGACGCGCCATCCATGAATTTCAAATTTCAAACCAAAATTCAATATCCCCCCCATCCCGCTTCGGCCTAACACCTCCCATCCCACGGTCCCGCCATTCCCGCCCCTCAAAAGCGCACTTGATGCCGAGCACGGGTCACGGGTAATAGTGCTCCAGCAGCGGATAAAAGCCCCCGCCCACCACTCACCACTCCCGGCGCATAGTGAACACATCACGCATGGACGACCGGAGGCCCACACCCGAATTGATTGATTGATTGATTGCTTGCGGCAAGGTTACCACATGATCTGGGGTAGACAACCCAGCGCAGCGCAGCAGCTCGGCTCCATTCCCCCTCCGGAAGGCAAGAAACCTGAGCCACAGAGAAAAACCTGGGGTGCATTCCCCGGCAGCGCATGTCTTGGCATCACCGCCCATATTGGCGCAATATCCCTCTCACCCAAGCCACGACGAAGCTCACCTGTACGCGGGTCTGGGATTGAAAGAAATGAAGGCGTTAGCAGCGGAATGTGGAGGCACGGCGCCCAGGGCGATAGAGACAAAACCGGGTTCAGGCATCCTCTGGCGAACTACCTGCCCCCTCCTGGACATGGAAGTATTGCAACGAGCGTCGTCGGTTCGAGCGAGCAGATTAATCTGCTCAGGTGCCCACGAGCTCGCAATGGCTGCGGGATATGCAGTGCTGCAGATGGGTGAACGGGTCGGCACTTCGAACACACCACCGGGCTGGGATCCGAACCCGTCTTCCCGAACATTCTACGCCGGCTCTCGAAGGGGCAGCGTCGAGGATTCTATCGGTGCCAAGATTCTTCTTTTGTGGGAAAGTTCATGCCCTTGGCTAGGGGCATGGGGAGCCAGGAGGCCGGTATGATGGGTCTGGCTGTTCTTTGTTGGCCCCCGACACCAGAATCTCAGTGACACACAAAGGAAGGTCCTCGAGCCATACCTTCGAAGCCTGTCACAGCCCTTGAAACAAGGCCTTTGTTGGTTCCTTCTCATGCCTCTCCTCCTCTATCGATATAGTTCGCAGACTGTTCATCAAACAGTTTCAAACAGCCCCGGAGAAACAATGATAGACACACAATCTAACCCAGCATATAAACCCTTCATCGCCGTACCATACCGTGGACTCTGTACCACCGTCGTTGGTGTTGTTCCTCGCAGTTTCAACAGTTCGAAAAGACCCATATCCAAGTAACTCACCATGTGTCTCGCCGAGCTCCAACACTTCTACCCCATCCCCCACCACGCCGTGCGCGGCCGCATCGCCACTGAACCCTTCACCTCAGACCACACAGGAGACTACCTCGACTCCGTGAGCATCTTCCTTTGCAATTGCTCAACCCGCGTTGGCGTGCCAGCTGTCTCAGAGTTTGCCCCATCATTCGAGCAATGTACCTCCCACAACTGCTGCGCGACCTGGTACCACGTCACGTACTGCCAGTGGCTCAAGAACAATCACAACTGGAACCAGGGGATGGACAATAACCTAGAGGCTGAGAACGAGTGCCCTAACTATCTGCTGGTGCACCACTATCACTCGCGCGCGCTTGCGGGGTGGAAGCCAAGCCCGTGGGAGATTGAAGACGAAGGAGTTAATGCCCCGAGGTTCAACGTTGCCGAGATGTTTTACACCGACCGACCTGTCGACGTTGTCGAAAGCGGCCCAATCGCACAGGGAAGTTCCATTGATGATGCGTACACGGCTCTTCACTATAGCCGGGCGTCGATGATGTACTGTGCCGCACGTCTCTGGCTATCGAAAGAGGAGCATAAGAAAGTTGTTCAACGTGCCATGGCTATCATGGACGATTTTGAGATGGAGTGGGCTTTCCAGGGGAGATATAACGATGAATATGCCGCGCCCATTATGCGGGCTATTATGTCTTTGTTGCGGGACTCGGAGGGAATCCTCGTCACGTTCTATAAGGACTTCCTTGTTCACCTCGGCATTGTATTGGACTGCCTTGGCAAGCGCCCCGAAGAAGGAGAGACCTTCACCGCCCCTGACGGATCGTTCTCTATCTCATATAGCCAGCTGGCCTTGGGTACTGCCCATCGCGAAACTATCAAGAATGGGTGCTCTGGGGCTTTGCTGGTTTCACCAATAATTCTGAAGCGATACCAAGCTCTGAAAGATAGTGTGATGACTGCTGCCCAGAGCAAAGAGTCCAGGATGAGGGGGGAGAAACGGACCAGGGACCGGGATGACGATGATGGACCTCTCAGGAAGCGTGTTAGGCGTTCCTCTCTGGAGACGCAGGTCTGTGACCTTCAACTGACCAGGTAGCCGTCGATTTCCTTTGTCCTCTATATTTCTCGAATGTTGAACTTCCCAGCCAATCTGCTGCAAGGCGGGAAGCCCTAGAATAAGAAAAGACCTTTCACGTTGAAAGAAGACCTAAACAATGTGCAACACTAATTGCGTACCCCATAAAAGTGACCTGAAGAACCCATGTGATAATTGACTCTGATCCAAAGCAGCGCCCAGGATCCGGGAGGCGAGAATTGGCCCAAAAGATGCAACATGACGGTAATGGTTCAGGGGCGGCATTGATATGCCGCCCAGCCCTGTAAGGAACGGGGCGGATCCCCCCCGCATATTAAAAAGCCAAGACGGGGAGGTCTCTCACCCACGGTCGACACTTATCGCTTGACAATGAACCGCCGGTGTACGGCAGGAGAGAGGCGGGAAAACGGCAGCCGAAATTTGCCCGTCTTAAGTCGCATCGGCTGTTAAAACGCCGAAAAACTGGCTGTGGAATGGAGAAATAGCAGGGATTATTGGGTGTAAATATCTGAGCTACCTCCATGAGGGGGGATGTCTGTTCAGGAGGCGCAGCGTTCAAGAGGTGGTATCATCCTCGACGACAATCTTATCAGATCGAACATGGCGAAAATAACAACCATGCTGGTCTTTTGGATCACAGCAGTGCAGAGCGCTGTGGCGGTTAATTTTGCTGTTCCGGCGCAGGTGAAAACCGGAGGGCTGTCGTTCGCGCCCCTGGACCCGGCACCTGTTGGCGTTTCGCTAGAGTTCTTCACCATGCCGTCCTATCTTACCAACGTGACGGCCACGATGCAGTGCCTCGATAACTGGAGGGCGTTGACAGGAGTCTGGCCGCCGGTTCGGATTGGAGGGACGACTCAAGACCGCGCGCAATACGACCCTTCCACGTCGGCGTACGTCGTTTACTCTGTTGCCCGAGCAGCAGACGCGCCGATGACTTTGACATTCGGGCCCAAGTTCATGAGTCTGGCTGCAACGTATCCGGGAAGTGTCGTGCTTGGACTGAACCGAGCGAAGAACAACATCCAGAACACCATCGCCGCTGCAAAAGTTGCCGTGGCTGAGATGAAGAACCTGTTGGCAATCGAGCTTGGCAACGAACCGGAGTGTAAGAGCCCATGATTGTGAGGGGGATACCCATAAGCTGACAGCTGCGGTAGACTGGGTCAAGGACAAGCAGCCGATCGCCTCGGGGTCCTGGAGTAACGTCATTGACCGCGCTTCCCAAAACGACTGGAATATTCGAGTCGGCAGCGCCATCGGGAGGACGAACATCATCCAAGCGGGCAACTGGAACGACGCACCGCCGCAGTGGGGGGCGGCAGGACTCATTGCGACCGAGAATGCGACGGTGAGGCCGTACGTGAGGCATTATGCGCACCACAACTACCCGGGAGGAAGCATCCAAAAGCTGATGACACACTCGACAACGGCCCAGAATGTACGTGGTTTTAGCGCAGACGTTGCGGCCGCGCTGGCAATCGGCAAGGAGTACGTCCTCGGCGAAACGAACTCTGTATCTGGCGGAGGAGCTGCCGGGGTATCGCCTACATTCGGGGCAGCGTTGTGGACCATGGATTACATCCTTCGTGCCACCTACACCAACATTTCTCGCATATACTTCCACCAGGGGACGGTGGGCAACTGCCAGTACTGCGCGTGGGGTCGATACAGCATGGGCTCGCCCTACTACGGACAGTATATCGCGACGGCATTCATGGCGGGAGCGAAGCACATCACGGCCTTGGATGCTGGGACGACGAATTATGCTGCGTACGCGACGTTTGATGCACCTGGCGCGCCGTTGCGCGTGCTGCTGTACAATTCGGACTATTACACGGGAAGCGGATCCCGATCGAGCCAGCCGTTCACTCTGACAGGCTTGACATCCGCGACGCTCAAGGCCAAGAGATTGACGGCGTCGTCCGGCGCAACGTCGCGAGCTGACCAAGGCGGGGATATCTCGTTCGGCGAGCAGACCTTCACAGACGTGACGTGCAAGATTGCCGGAACCGAGAGGTACGAGACAGCGACGGTATCGGGAGGGCAGGCGACGTTCACGCTCAAGGCAACTGAGGCACTTTTGGTATATCTGCAGTGATGCCCTGTCAGCGATGCGAGACCCCGATGACAACGCCCGGCGTGCGTGATGAAAGAGGGCTAGCAGAGGGAGGGGCAGCTGAGCCGACGCTCTGGGCGGGGCGACGTCGATCGAGGGGCAGCAGACGTTGTGCGCTGGGAGGATCTTGGCCGGACGAGGGGGTCACCACTCACACCTCGAGCTCGAGCTATCGTCGACGAAGCCAATCAGATGCGGCCAGGCCAAGAAGCCCAAACTCTATTCCGTAGGCCACCTTGAATCAGTGTGGCGCGGCTGCAAGCCCCAGACCTCGCGCAGCACTGCAGAGGGGCTGCATTCCCATGGCGTTTCGATTTTTTGATGGTCTACGCGGATAGGAATGGAGGGGAAAAGAACGCGGCCGGGAACTAGCGGCCCTAAGGATCGGCATCGAGAGGACGAAGGAAACGGGGGGTTTCAGTGTGTCGGTGAGCATGGACCTGGGCTGCATGACAAACGCGGATGCCATTGCGAAAAACAATTGCCTTCTGTTCCTTGGGTCGCGTTTTTGACTGCGGCTCTCCCAGCGGGAAGCTGGAGCTTGGCCTGGAGTGCAACCCTTGCCCCTGCTCTAAGATTGCCCAGCCTACCCTCGTCGATCCTCCAACCTGGAAGCTTTTTGCCCCATATTTTGTTCGTCTGAGACTCCCGTCTTGAATGCCCGGGGCATTGACAACCTCAAGTTCAGTATTTCCATGGGCTCTACGGCGTATGCGTCAGTGATGCGGACGCCATGTATCGCTACCACTATTCTCCGCTCCTGTAAAGGCCTAGATCGCGTCCGTGCGTGCGTACGGATCCGTAATCTGAGAGTCCAGGCGTCCCGCGCTCCGCGACAGCGAGGGTGCCATTCGTCAACCGACAGCCCTCCATCCCAATTCTTGCGTCGAAGGAGGTCAAATCCGTTGTCAGCTGGAGACGCCACGAACCCCGGTGATTTGGGGAACTTGGCTGCTCTGCATGCCAAGCAACTCCCGCCGAGTGTGAATCGTTCTTGCCTGGCGTCTCGCATGTGCTGAGTGTTGGCTGGCCCCCAGAGTCCCGGAGCCCCAAAGATAAGGCCATCGCCCAAAGAGTACACAGCTGGCTTCACTTATCTCCCATCCGCCCCGGCAGCTCCCAGAGCCGCGCATCTGTCTCTGCACCGTTCTGCGCCCTGAAATCTCTTCATCGTTTGTTAGTCTCGCTTTGCTTGCTGTCGCCCATCTCCTCCATCGCCAACAGCCGAAGAATGGAGCTGGCCAGGGTCGATGCGTTGGTCAACGGGCTCGCGGACGCGTTCGAGTCCGGGCTCGACTTCTACACCAAGTGGAAGAAGAAGCTGGAGGCCCAGAACCACTACCGACGCCACGAGGGCGGTGCGTCGACCACTGCCAGCAAAGATGCCATCAGCACATCGCTGGATATGTCAAGTCATCGCATCAGGTCGACATACCAGGTCGGCTTCGCCCTTATCGGGCCCGATTTCTCGGCCGGCGACGGTTTGTTCCCCCGCACCCCTTTTATGATGGGCGCCAGCTGATCGCGGCTGTAAAGAGGCATGCCGCAAGACCCTCACAGCCGGTCTCTCGCAGCTTGAACAACGCGTCAATACCCTCCGCCGGGCACTAGGCTCGAGGCAGAGGCACTTTATCAACCTCAACGAGATGTTCCTGGCCTCTGAGGCCATCCGCCTCAAGTGTGTCGCCGCGCTCGCTGAAATGTATCGGCGCTTTGCCACGGGGCGCGCCGTACCCCAGGAAATGCCCATCCCCAGCCGGCCCAGATCCGTGTACCGACAAGAGGACGTCATGGGCCCGCCCCCGCCTCCCATCCGGATCTCACCGGCCAAGGAGTTCGACCGTGAGACGGCCATCTGGTCGACCAACTCAGAGCTCCCGGT
>Ga0247770_1000734_pt1 | contig 30609 bp, 32 predicted proteins | sample UWRJL136409B6_FD_179943 | JGI IMG/M metagenome (GOLD analysis project Ga0247770, IMG submission 179943) | Plant litter microbial communities from Arlington Agricultural Research Station in Wisconsin, United States - UWRJ-L136-409B-6 | ecosystem: Environmental > Terrestrial > Plant litter >... | reverse complement strand
GCTCTCTGGCTCAGCCAGAGAACCTTCCTTATAACTGTGAATAGTGGCAAGCCGTGTGGCAAAGCCGCGCGGCTACAATTGCGCGTCTGTGGCAATGGTTACAAATCTATTGTTCTGGTGGTTTCCAAACTCTTCTTTTTAACAGTTCTAGCCTCTGGCCAGAACCCCTTTCTTTCTGACAATAACAGCGTCCGCAGTCGGCTTAGAATCGTCGTCATCATTAAGGAGATCGTGCACTGCATCAGCATCAGGGTAAGCGACGAATTAAAATATTCGCTTATTCGTTCGCGAATAATTCCGTATTCGGAATATTACGGATATTAATGAATATTGACGAATATTCGTAGCTGACTAAGCACAACTTGCCACCCAGCAAGCATTTAGCTGCCTAACGCAACCTAACCACTAAAACTCTATTAAAACTTCACTAATTTACCAAGTCCTTTAATCTATAAGATGTATTTCATTTCTAAGGGTTCCTCAGTATCTAGAGATACAAGCTAAATCTCAAGCCCTGTTACGAAGTATACTTGGCCACCACATAACGACAAACCAGTGCAAAAGGGCAAAAACCGCATATACTATTGTAAATATTTCTTAGTTAAATTATAGGGTGCTTAAAATATAACTAACTTCCGGAACCACCTTGAATCCAAGCATAGAATTATAGCAATCAGCTCATCGAGGAAAGTCGACGAATCTAGTAATACGATATTATAAACTCTATACGACAAAGCATTAGTGAACACTAGACTTCTAAGTTTAACATTTAAATTATGAAACAAGTGTTAAATAAAGAGGTTATCATATAAGCAGTTGCTTCATTTATTATTATTGAAAGCCTTTCTTTTCGGATTGTTAAGAGTTTATACTTTCACCTTTTTTGCAAAGTCCTTAATCTAGCTATATTAAATGAAGTTACCTTATCACACTTAATAATTAGGGAGCATATTAAAAAATCCTGGATCTTTAATAAGGATATTATTAAACTGGTGCGATGGTGTAACAGTGAAGAAACCGCAAAGAGAACTACACCTACAGAACGTTATTGTCAGCCTGAAAGGCCGACTTTTAGATTACTAGTTCTCCGATCAGAGGGATATAAATGTAACTGATGTAGAAAAACAGATACATACTTAATATAGAATAAAACCTAGTATTTGACAGTACCTAGCATAGAACGGAGCTTGACATAGAACAATAAAGAAAATATAACTGTAGATTAGGTTATCTTCCTTCGATCGAAAGGCCAGAATATTACTAGGCTTTTAATAGAAGGTTTTTGTAATGAAAAATCGTTAAATTGATAATTAGTTAAAAGAAGTACAGTTTAAAGAACCGCGCAGCACGGCTCCTTTTTAACAGTAATACACGTTAAAGAACGTATTATTATATACATAAACTGCTACAGTAATATTACATGTAGAGCTTAAAAATAATAATAAGGTTAGCTTAAATAAACGCCCTAAATTATATTTCTCCTTAAGATTAGCTATTAGTCTTACTTACGTAGTAGTCTTAAATATAAACTAACACCCTTAAGGCTCCTAATTGTAAGAATAACGTAACAGTGTTATAATAGCTAATCCTCCTTATTATATACCTAGTCCTTTAATACCTTCTATTCTTCTTATAACTTATCTTATCTGTTAAAGTTTAACTAATGTATAAGAGGTAAAAATAGGTTTAAAATCTAAGGAAAATAAGGTCTTATTTACTCCTTAGGTTTAAGAACCTCCTTGTATTACGTAAGCTATCTAACCTAATGGTTAAGTTAGTAATAAGTACATTAAAGCTTAACTGAAGGTATATTAACGATAGCTTTAATAAGTTCCTTTACAGACTTTTTTATAAGCTTAAAAGTAAACTTAGTTTCCTTCTTAATAAGTTTAAGCTTTAGAAACTTTACATTTAACTTAACTATCCTAACCTTTAGGTCCACGATAAGTTAAGGGACTAAAGTGCCTTTAAAAACAGCTTTTAAAGTCAGCTAATCTTCACTAAGTGATAAAGTATTTAAGTTTAAGACTTTCTAATCGAAATACTTCTTTAGATTAAGGAGTTAATACCTTATAATTAACTTTATAAAGCTTCTTGAAACTTTATTAATCCTTCCTTTAGTAAAAGCTGCTTATTTAAGTTCACTTAAAACTAGAAACTTAAAGGAGTTAACTGCCTTCCCTTTAGATAAAAGAGTTATATACTTCACTATATAATCGCTATAGTTATAATAAGTAATACACCCCTTATCCTTTAGATTTAACTTCTTTTTCTTATAAAGTGTAATATTTAAAGTGATCTAAAGAGCGTCTAAAATAACTTCCACTTAGCGCTAAGATATCCTTAAGGCGATATTCTTCTCATTTAACCTTTTCTCTAATTAGAAAGAAGAATACGTTAAGGAGGTAAAGGTATTAATTTAAAGGACGTTATAAGTAATTATTATTAACTTTTATAAAATTATCTTTACTACTTCTGTAGCTATAAGGTTACACTCTAACCCGTACACCTATTGCAGCACTTATACTTATTTTATATTAACGTTATTAAGTGTTATAATTAGTAGTAACGACGTTATAATTTAAGAGATTACTTTATTATAAAAGTACTAAAAAGTAACTTACTTTTACTACTTAAGAGTCTTTCCTTACTTAATTAGTATAGATAGTCATTATCGTAACTACGATAACTGTAAGGGACTCCTAGTTCCTCATGCTAATATTTAATTATTCATTTATGTCCTACTGTGACGACCCTGCAGGCCGTCACTTGGGCCGAGTCGGCCCGACGAATCCCCCGCAGAAGGAACAGTGCAGGAAGACAGTACGTACGGTACTGCGCACTGGGCCAGGGGTGCGAAGACCCGAAGCCCCTACGAATGGGACGGTGCTCGCAGCATGTCGAGTGCTCGCACCACGAGCAGGGAAAGTCTCGCGAGCAGAGCGCTCGCGCAATGCAGAGCGCTCGCTCTGCGAGCACTCGCAACACCACGAGCAAGGTACGAGGTACCTCTTAGCTAGTTAGTATAGATAGCCATGGTTGTGCCCACAACCACAGTGAGGGACCCTAGTTCCTCACGCTAGTATTCAATTGTTCATTTGTGTCCTACTGTTCAGATTCACCTCTGTGCATTATAGTGACAACGACCTACAGTGACATTGAGCCCCGTCTAGGAGTGCTAGCTCAGCAAGCCGTCTTCGGAACGCCCCTTAGCCTTTGGCGTCCTGCCATACGTTCTGTCTTAACCGCGCCAGTCCTCTTAAGGCCTGTGTCGGGTGCAGGTTGTAATATCGTCGTTACCGGCCATTAATTCTGTACTGCCCCTGACTGTAACGGTAGACTGGCTAGGGGTCTTATGCTTATAGTTTGCAGGCTCTGGAGCCGAGGGTTCGTGGAGAAAAGGAGTTACCCCCTGAATTTGGCTCCACAGGCCTCTAGCTACGGCCTGGGCCTGGAACTGCAGGTTCCACAATTCTCAGTCTTCGGATCTAACCAGAAAGACAGTCTTATCGTTATTATTAGTGTTCATTTTGTTAGATCTTTGTGGTGGATTAAAGCAGTTGGTCTAAAGTCCAGGAGTGCAAGTCGAAATTGCTTTTTGATAGCGTTTGCTGACTAATCGGTGCGCAAGCGGTGCGATGAGCGATTAGCGCGTCGAGCGAATGAGACTCTTAATTGTTGGAAGCACTGCACTCTGGACACTGCACTCTGGATTACAACTGTGTGATTGTATTGCTTGTCTTCGCTCTGTTCCTCTGGCTCTAGCTTCCAGCCAGAGGCTTCTTTATAGACTATTCTGCAGGATTCAGGCTTCGTCACTCTGGTTGCTAAGGCTCACTGGCGTACTGGCAGTGCCAGGTATCCAGTCAGCTCCGCTAACTAGATGCCCAGGGCCTCTAAACACCCTTCTTTCTAACAGCTACAATTGCGCGTCTGTGTCAATGGTTATAAATCTATTGTTCTGGTGGTTTCCAGACTCTTCTTTCTGACAGTTCTGGCCTCTGGCCAGAACCCCTTCTTTCTGACACGTCCTGCCATACGTTCTGTCTTAACTCGTGCCAGTCCTCTCGAGGTCTGTGTCGGGTGCAGGTCGTACTAGTAGTATTCTCAACTTTCTTTTATATTCGCCTGAAGAAAGTAAATAAACGGAGGGAAAGATCGCGAGCTCTTAGCATAGAGTTGAGAAGCTTAGACCACCGCATAAGCTTACCGCTTTCGGTTTAGCGCGCGCCGAAAACGCAGCAGCGTACCAACTCGAGCGGCACAATTGGGAAGTTACAGGCTTGACTAGCCTCCGGACCTCATTATTTTCTATCTACAGCGAACTTCTTTTCGAACGTTCAGGCGCTCAGAACGCAGTTCTTAGCGCTCAGGCGCGCAGGCGCCTTACCGCTCCAGGCTAGGCTGGAGCGCAGAAGCCTTTCGTCATGTGCTCTCCTCACAGACAGGGAGCTTTCTTTTGTATTTAGTCGGGGAGCTTCGCTCCCCCCCTTTCTACCTAATCAAGTCACTTTGCAACTGCACTTCCGCTGCTCCCATAAGCTCCGTACCCTCAGTGAAACGTTCCACAAGAACAAAAATGATTGAAGCAGAGGGGTATACATAAACTTTAAATAAAACGCCGGCAATCCGTGTTCTTGGCAGCACGCTGGCTGTTTGACAGCACTCACCAGGGCTTTCCATTCCACACCTTCGGAGGCTGCTTATAAAACATCCCCCGCTCCGCCCACTCCCCCTCGCTGCTGCACAGCGCTTCGTAAACACCATGAGGATACGCCAACTTGAAGTACATCTACCCAACATCAAAACGCGTGCACCCCTCAATATCCTCAAACACATCAGTCATTCCATCCTCGTCATAACTGCTCCCAAACTGGTCGTTATAATGCCGACCAAACTGACCATCAATAACCACCCTGTCCCTTCACCATCGCAAACGGGGTCCGAAAAGTGTCCATCTCCTTGATGCTCGCGCCCTGCATCGCCTCCTTATCAACATACATGCAGACCCCATATCGCGGTGACCAACGGGTCAAATCATGACTATCAGCTCCAGGCCCATCGCGCTCAACAGAGCGCGTTTCAACCCACGTTCGAAAATGCTCCCGTATCGTGCTCTTAGACGCCCCTTCAAAAGCAACCCGGTCCTCGATCGGCGTAAACGCCATTCCCTCAAAGTAAGTCCCCTCTGTCTCCATTAACAAGCCCAATCTCCGCGGTCCGGTTGATAATCTGCAGAAACCTCTGCTAAGCCTCGTCGTCATCGTAGATGATACGATATACGAGAAATCCCCACTTCGGGTGGCCTGAGTGGGCAAGGCTGTCGACGATGGGCTGGTAAGGAGCTAGGGCACCGGGGCCGAAGGAATCCTCTAGGTCGTTGGCTAGGTCCGGTAGGAGGTAGGGGAAGGTGTCGTTGTTGGTGAAGTTCATGAGAGTTCTGGCTGTGATAGTGAGGAAGAGGGAGAAGTAGAAACAAGCCGCTGAGACGGTCATGGTGCACTCACTGCCTGTTTTCTCTTCGGGCTGGGGTGGAAGAGATGGTATGGGGGAGGAAGACATCTGCCTCTTAAGTACCCTAAGACTCGAGTTGGTCGCCCTTGTTGTGAATTACCTACCTAGTGGACTGTGATGATGCTGGTTGGTTGGCTGGCTTGTTGGTGATATTTATTCCGGCTAAAATTTTGGGAAGAGACACCACTCGCTGTTCTCACAGTGCGCAAATATAGGGCCGCTTGAATGCAAAATGGAAACTTGTGATTGACCAGGCTCTCAAAAGTGGAAGGGTTAGGGTTGTCGGGATTCAGGGGCTCAGGGGTTCGGATACAAATTTCATCCACAACTGCAACTAAACATGGGAATCGCCTCAGTCACAACACCTTCCAAAAGCCAGGTGTTTAGTAGGAGAGATCACAAAAAAAGCAATGAAAATCAGCAACCGCCTGCTTCATTCGAAGTCAACGTCCTTGTTTCCTCCACTGAGCATTCTCCCAACGTGGAATACTTCCTCGATCTGTGCAAAAACGGCAACTTTGCTAAGGGCCCCAAGAAGTCAAAGCGCCGGAAAGATTGAGGACATGTCACCTCAACCTTGAGAGTCTTAGTTTCGGCATAAAAACATCAGGCGGCACAGCAAGAAAATCTGAAACTCGAAATACGCCTAGTAAATGGCCGATCGATACAATATATGAACTGATTATCTGGCAATAGCAATGTCTACATCGAAGCTCTAGCCTCACGAATGTGAAGGAGGTTTCTGCCCGCTATTGGCAGGTAATACATTTAGAGTCAATAAGATCGTAAGTATACATATGTACTGTTATTACAATTATCCCCTCCCCCGAGACAACCAAGCACGATCTATCTATAAGTAGATGTAGCAAAGCGTCCCGCCTAGGGTGTTGAGGACATCCTTGATAGGAACGTGGGCGCCCAGCTTGCCGACCTCCAGCAAATCATCAACCGTACCATTGCGGCTCGGCGGGTTGTTGCGGAAGGTGATGGTGCCGTTGAGCTTGTACGCCTCAGCCGGGTGCAGGACCTGCCAGATCCAGTACATGCGGTCGATCATGGCGTGGTGCAGGTAGAAGGCCGGGTCGTTGAGCGAGGTGAAGACGTCGGAGCCATCGCCGCCCATGGCATAGTGGCCGGCGCCGTGCAGGCGGAGGGTTCCGTAGGGGCCCTGGAGCTCGTCCTGGAAGTGGCCGATGCTGGCCGAGGCGGGACCGACGGTGACGTTGAGCAGGTTCTCGGCGGTGAAGGTCGAGGTCGAGGCGGCCATGGTCAGATCGCGGCGCTGGCAGCGCGTGTTGAGCACCTCGACGTCGCTGTAGATGGGCAGGTAGCCTTGCATGGCGGGCTGCTGGGGGCCGAGGTGGATCTTGAAGTCCTTGAAGGGCCCGGACTTCACGCAGCCGCCGCCCGCGCCGGAGGGAAGCCAGATGCGTCCGGCGCCGACGACGCTGCCGTTGTGGGCGAAGTACTCGCCGTCCCCGCCCATGCTGGTGTCGCTGCCATCGAAGACGGGCGACTTGTTCAGATCGGTTTGGTACTTGAACCAGTTCCAGTACTGTGCAGCGGAACGCGTCAGCGGCTGTGTTTATCTCAAACACCAGTCCAGCTGTGAGACAAAAGACAAAACATACTGGCAGATTGCCCTTGTAGCCGCAGCTGTTCTTCAGCTTCTGCTCCCAGAGGTGGATGAGGTACCGATGCCACGGAAGGAAGTTGGCCGTGCCGTGGATGAAGTTGGTCAGGTTCATGTGCACCGCGACATAGTCGTCGAAGTGGTTCTGCGCGGCCGAGAAGGCCGGGTCAACCGACGGCAGCTTCCACAAGCATTGCACTGCTTTGATGTAGCTCTTCCTCTCAGTTTTGGAGAACGAGTCCCTACAACAAACTTGGATGTCAGTGTGCTGCCAGTGTGTCTTGAGGCGGGGAAGGCGCGCAGTTGTGCGGCCGGCTCGCAAAAAGCCAGAAAGAAGGCACGGCGGGATCAGCCGCATACCAGTCTCTGCGGATGGCCGCGTTGGCGAGCGTGCATCTGGGCGCGGTGCTGCCTCCAGCTCCGGGCCGCGACGCTTGTGTGCCCTCGGAAGCCTCGTTCAGCTTCGCATTGACCTGGTTCTGCAAGTCGGTGAGGATGGCGTTCGCATCGTTGGTCGGGGCGGCAGTCGTGACCGTCGCACCTAGCAAAAGGGTGTGCACCAAAGCGAAACGCATGCTCAAGTTGGTTCAATGCGCGGTGCCACAAGGAATGGAATGATCGACGGATACCCGATAACTTCGAGATAGGCGGCCGAGACGCCCATAAGTACGACATCAATCCAGCGCGAACCGGTTGCCAAAAGCGGAACACTGGGCCGCTGGGGCGCGAAGCCTCGTAAAACGTTCAATATCCGGGGCTCCGCACTTTCGCGAGACTGCACATTGGCAGCATATCCTACCCCAGCCGACGATAGTGGAATAATTATTTTGGGGTCCATTGTCGATCCCAGCTTGCACGCGCGGATCCTGTCCGATCTTCCGCGGCCGGGTTTCTTGCACTTTTGGAGGACGTTGAGAGGTGCCTGGGGGGGAAGTGCCATGGGCGTCCCATGTCCAATATCTGTCCACATGCAGAGCATTACCGCTGCAGGTGCACGACGTGCGTCGCTACCAAACACCGTGGAGCATTCAGGATGCGCCGCGCCTTTCTTCTAGAAGTTGGCTATCCGTTCCAATGACAAGCTCCCTCTCGATCCGGATTGGGCGTCCGATCAACGCGACCAGCGATCAACACAGGAGGACGAACGTCTTTATTGCATGGCTCTTTGGCCCAGTTCGTGCTAAATCAGGAGGCGGGCTGCATACCACCCAGTTGGCGGCACTCCGGCACTCTGGGTCGCCCGCACTGGGTTCAGCCGGCGATAGTTTGCTTGCACGCGCTTGGGTCTTTTCTGGGTAAGATGCGTAAGATGCGTATCTACGTACCCTGCCAGGCCGCCTACTTTTTTGGGGTGCCCAGAGCCGGTGTAGGTGTTCATTCAGAAGGGGGCGCCACCCCGGTTATGCGCACCAATGGCGTCCATATGCCCCAGATCCCGGACCTGAAACCTGGGGTGACGACACCTCTGGGCATTACAGATGCCGGACCACGACGAGTTGGTGGTGCGGGAGGTAACGAAAAGAGTCGCCTCCAATTCACCGGTCCGTTCTCACCAATTGTTCTAATCTAATGTCTGCTTGCTGGGGACTTTGAAGTTTGCAATCACCGTAAGCATATCTACTGCATCCTGCGCAGTATAGCTGATCTTCTCGAGCTTTCTCGAGGCCGGTGTAGTGTAGGTAGGAGCAACACCCTGCAATGGCGGAATGAGATGTTTGCGAGGCACGGACGGTGAGAACGGCCGAGCCGTCATCTCATAGTGCATGGCCAAGATCCCTTGCCTAGATCTAGCGGCGAGGCGGATGATGAGCCTTTGGTTTTGCCCATAGGATTGTTTTATCCCACTTTAATGTTCCCTCAACTATCCCATTGCAATGCGACCCACTGCCAGTGCGACGGCCATGGCCGGGTCACAGACTACGGCCGGTCCCGTCCCTAACGCAGTTGCCAAACACTCCCGAGTTCGCGTCGACGTTCGTCCAAACCTTAGTACTTTATTCTGCATCCGCTCCACTCGCACAAAACTTCTTCGGCATCCGAGCCAAGACAATGGCACACGCGACAGAACTCGAACTCTCTGCAAGCCAAACATCATGCAACTCCAAGCAACTGCAGGGCAACACACCTCACGATGTTGGCGGGAGAGGCCTTTTCCTTTGCTCTCGGCCTGCTCCCTGACATGCTCGCACTGATAAGGGAAGGGCTCGTCAAATGGGGCACTCGCGGTCTGTGCCACACAACACTGAGTGCTCCCAAGAGCTCCCCGGCCGCTGCAGGATAGCCCGCGGATTGGGGGTCAGCCAATCAAGCCGCCACGACATCACCACGCTAGACGATCCTCTTCATAAAACTTGGTCGACACTGCCCTGGGACACCCCCATTACTCGCATGCCCAGCGCTGTCTGTCGTGTCTGGGTGCCTTGGCCACAGCCAGCCATGGTTCACCGTTGCGTCAGGATCACTAAGGACCGCAGATTCCGCAGATTCCGCAGTCCCAGCAGTCTTCAGCTGAAACTTTGGCATTGGTTGGTGGACCTCGAGCTATAACACCGTACGGGGCCCCGTCCCACTCCCGCGATCAGCGTTCTCCACTTACCTAGCTTGTTAGCACTTCTAGCTACCGCCGCTAGAGAGCGCGAACGGCGACCATCAAAATGTCGGCCACGAACAGCACACTCACCATCAACCATGCCCTCGATGGCGAGAGCAACGTGCCTCGCATTCTCGGCCTGGGAATCACCTTCCACGTCCTCGCCCTGGTCGCCTTCACGGCCCGCATGTACACGCGCCTCATCGTCGTCAAGTCCTTCGGCAAAGACGACGTGATGATGTGTCTGTGTATGGTCGGTCTTACAGGAGGAGGGATGGTTACCGTGGCAGTCGCAACCGCACATGGCCTGGGCCGCCATGCGTGGATGTCGTCAAAAGACGACCAGATCATCTACGGCATCACCGTCTTCATCCAAGCAATATTCACCACCGTGACGAGCCTCTGCTTTCTCAAACTCTCGGTGGCCTTCTCTCTGCTTCGTCTAAGCGGTCCGATGAGCATCTGGTGGGCGCGGGTTATCTGGGCCTTAATTAGTAAGACAGTTTGGACCTGCCCTCTCCCCAAATACATCCTGACATGGCACAATCCAGTCTTCATCTGCCTCTACATGATCGAAAGTTGGATCTCGATCCTCGCCTTCTGCGATCCCATTGCCGCACAATGGGACAAGGCCCTCCTGAAAACCGCGAGATGCTGGCCGACAGCAGTCTTCCGCATCTTCCCGCTCGTCAACACCGGCTGCAACATGTTCACTGACATCTGCTTTGCGACGCTGCCCATCCCCATCATCTGGCGGCTACAGATGAAGCGCCGCACTCGCCTCTATTTGGTCGGTGTGTTCAGTCTTGGCTATGTAGCCGTCTTCATTGGCGTCGCAAAGGCCATCTCCCAAGTACAGAACCGTGGTGATCCAGACGCAATCTTGTGAGTCCTCCCCCCTGAACCCCTTTTCACTCAGTCCCAATTTCCCCCCAACTCACCTCAATTCGGCTAACCTCCCTGCCCACAGCCACAACTGGACCCAAACCCTCGGCTTCCTCCAACAAAACGTCGGCGTCGTCGCCGCCTGCGCCCCTTGCCTCAAGCCCCTCGTCGGCCACTGGCTCAAGCTCTCCGGCACCACCCAAGACCACTACGGAAGCGGCCAGCGCGGCAGCAGCAAACGCAGCCGCGGACTGCCCAGCAACAAGTCCGGAAAAGACGACGGAGGCGGAGGCGGGTTCGAGATGATGGACTCGCCAGTCAGCAATGGCCGCTTTCACCACCAGACGATGATCCGGACGGGGAAGAGTCCGAGCTCGAGCGAGGAGAGAATTATTGGGTGGAATGCGCAGGATATGAATACTACTAATGGGGTGCTGAAGACTACGGAGGTGAGGTTTTCGTGAAGGAGGGGAAGCGAGAGGGGTTATTTCTGGGGGGGTGTTTGGTACGTTTACGAGGCGGCTTTTTGAAGCGTGGTTTTATCATAAGTTATATACCTGATAGTGATTTTTGGACAGATCGACATATTACACAGCTTAGTCTTGCTGTCAAAAATGTCAACGATGAGAGTGTTATGGTTAGGTCGCTCGGCCTGTTCACGTAACTTGCCCCTGTGTTTATGTTCACGCTTGACTTGTTATGACTAGTTTGCCAAGGTAGCCACGGTCACGGCCACGAGTTTCATGCAATTGCAATTGAGATGAGTAGGAACATGACTCAGATCCCCAACCCCTTCTTCGGAAGTTCCCCAAGCCTCGTCATAAATTCATTCTTGGCTACAGATGTATGTGGGGCCGTGCTCCAATCTGAACTCGCTGACTACCTACTTTGTAAAGGGTCTGTGCAGTGGCGTCTGCTTTTCGGCATTGAGGTGCCGACCCCACACTCAGCTGCTTCTCGTGTACCTCTCGAAGATCTCAGTGTAAAACTAAACAAAGACAGATGATCCGTCGGTTGCGTCAGGAGGGAAGCTAGATGTCTTCACGCCTTTCTCCCATAAACAACATATCTGCACGCCAATGTATCAGCGTCACCAACCAAGAGTTTGCAACAAGTCAGCAGAGGATCTACGCTGTGAAATAGAAATGTATCGCCGGGTTCTTTATCGCTTCCCGCATCTCCCCCAAAAAGGCATAGACATCTTCGGGGGTCCATCCCAGGCCGCGGGTAAAGACCGTCATGACCGAGGCGTCCAAGCGGTTGAGAAAGTTGGTCATCTGGAGATGACCCATCCGCTTGTTCTCCTCAACCCTGGGCCACGGATTGCCTGGAACTGGCAGTTTCTCCTCAACAACGTCGACGAAGCCGGCTTCGGTAAGCCACTCTTTGTACTTCATTGGAGCGAGCATGTCACGGCCGAGTTTCGCGCCCGCATCGACGTACAGATGAGGAAATCTTTCGAGGGGAGTCCCACGGATGCTGTCGTCGATGGATTGCAGCACGGGGGTCCAATCTTGGAACTAAATGTACCCTCCCGAGCGCATGGAGTTGAAGGCCGATTTCATGAGCCCGAGGTGGTCCTTGAAGCAATGCAATGTCATGCGGAGATGGAGGTAGTCAAATTTCTGTGTGTACTCCCACTCCTCCTCGGCATCAGTGATCTCAAAGCGGCAGTTTGTGGGCACGGACTCGGGCTGGATGGGACTGATATTAATGGCAAGAACGTTTGCGGATGGGTGTTTAACAGCGAAGTCAATCGCCCAGATTCCAGTTCCGGTACCGATGTCTAGATCGTGCCGGAGGTTTTCGAGGGCGGGAGACCAAGCTTGCCGCCCAGCCGCATTGTGATGACGGTGTGTTGGAGGTCAAGGCGCTGTTGCTCCACTTCTTCGACTGGCATGCAATATTTGCCTTGCTTAGAACTATACTGCCGAGTATTCTCCTTGGCGTTCTCGTCGATGCTAGTTTCCATAGATTGCACGGGTTCCCTGCGAACTAGTAGTCAGTCGTGAGCTCTTTTAAAGGTGGATGGACTCGCCCTTGTTGGGAACCATCAGGACCGGAGTCGGGGTCAGACTCATCGTCTACCTAAACGCAGTCCAGCGTCAGCGAATCTGTTAAGTGGGTTTTCAGCGGGCTGGCCGATGCATACGGTGAGGCCTGTGTCGAAGCTTGGGATGCGGATGTCGTGATTCTCCATCTTGCGCAGATAGTCTGTTCGCTAGAGTGTTGTGCTAGCGATAGCAGCGAATTGTCCTCGGCGCATAAATCGCCCGTTGTGGGCGTCAAGGCGTACCGTGGTCGGTGTCGAGGACAACATTTGGCACCCGAGCTTCCGGTCATGGTGGCGGACCCCACCGCTGGTGCAATGGTCGATACTATCGGCCGACACAGCGTGAGAAAAAGCTCCAGGAGTCGGTTACGCTCCAGGATTACTACAGACGCTTTATTGAACAAGGGTCCAACGACTCCCACCTCCCCGAAGGGTGGTTACAGCGATGTGACGATGAGTACTGGCTTCTCCAGGCTTGCCTCGGTCTGCTAGGGGTAGGGTTGCACCGAAATCCCGCCGATGGCCGGGAAGGAAGCAGTGGGGCTCTCTAGGATTCTAACCGCAGTGCATTGTTGATCCTGTCTATTCTAGGGCCTGAAGTCCGATGAAGAAAATCCGAGGTGAGTTAGCATAAATACCCAACATGCCCCTCCCGGTTTTATGAAAAGTGGCTCTAGAACAAAGCTCTTTATCTCCGCCCCTTAGCACCCCGGCGCTCTAAATAAGAACAACACTAAGCAGCAACTATGAAGCTTTTCTCGTATACTGGATTTGTCTTCCTGGTAGCCGTCAGGTAACCTTTCCCGACGCAAGAACTATCCTTTTTAATGTCTAGAAGTCTTTCTGACTAACTCTCTCGTAACTCACAGCGGCGCCACGGCCCAAATCTGCCACTGCGTCCAAGACGGCGTCAACAAAGTGGTGGCTACGGAGGCGTGCTGCAAGCAATATGCACACGGCGACTATGCTAACTCGGGTGAAGTGAGTCTACGAATATCCTTTTCCCGGATTTGTGGACCGACAAATCTCGCAACATCTTGGAACATGTGCTAATAAATGATTAATGAAATAAGTGCTTTCTGGCCAGCAACCAAATCACTCGAATGCTCGATTGTTGCAACGTTTTCGCACATTCCATGTCTTGCCACAGTTAAGAGGCCTAGGAAAAGCGCCGAGCTATGGGGTGTTGTTCTGGATTTACTTGCCGAAAAAGTAGTTATATCTTAGCATAGTAACAGGAGAAATTCCCCAGTGGTGTCCTGTCGTGTTTTGGGAGCCTCTGGAGTTTTGCATTCGATGATAGAAGAACGCCCTGATTCAACAAATGGAAGTGGCTGTGGAAGCCAACTTTTTATGATCACTCAGGACCCTGGGCCTCGCAGTTGCTCAAAACGGGCGACAAAATGCTCGGCTGCTCGTCGAGCTGGCCAATCAGCGGCCGAGCATGGCATTTTTTACCTTTTTCTGCCACCCATCCCTCGCTCTCCTCCTTCCTCCCCCAGACCCCTTAGGCAACCACCCAGTGAGAGGCCATCTTCCCAAGCCTGCGGCTGGGCACTTGGGGGAAGCATTCCTAACATTTGAACGCCCCTCCGTCGAAATGAGGTAAAAACAACCGCCGCGATATAAAGACCATTAAGACCGAACCCTGAGACTCTTGATCGAGAGTTAGCATCGAGCTACTAGATAATCTCTAATCCCCTTGTATTAAGCAGTTAGAATCACCACCACTAACGATTAAGACCCGCGACTCTCCTGCGCCAGTATCCGCCATGTCAGACAAAAACACCACCTTGTTGTCGGACAAGACCGACTGGAACTCCCTCCTCAAGCACTCGTCGGCACTGGGCATCCTTAATCCCGGCATCATCTTCAACTCTTACAGCTCAAGTTTGTCGTCGTCGTCGTCGTCGTCGGGCGCGATGCGCTTCACGAGCTCGTACACGGGCATCGGCGGCAGCACGTCGCAGGGCTGTGGCAGCTCTTCCATCTGCTCTTCCAGCAATGTCTGCGCCCCCCTTCCCAATAAATCGGGGGAAAAAGTTCTCATGTTGCTAATACGCTCCGTAACCATCGGGGCTTGGTTTGGGGTCCGGTAGCAGCCGCCCTTGAATTTCCGCCGGGGCGACAATGGAGGCGGCGCTTCCGCCACTCCCAGCGCTCCATGCCCCACGAGTTAAGACACAGTCTTGCGGCACAGATCGCCCATCAGGATGGGCCTCGCTTAATTAAGTTAAGTAAGAATCGTCTGGAGAAGCCTCGGTGGCTCTAGAGGTACCTATTCACGAAAGAACAGAGGTGGCATTTGCCCAAGTGCCTCTCAGACAGCCACTATTTCCCTCTGTCCCGGGAGGGAGTGAGTAGAAGCCACATACGCGTCCCCCGAGCCACTCAAGCCTCTCGAATTGATAATCAGGGATCTCTACGTCGACAAGATACCCGTCACGATACAGCGTGACCGAGTCAAAGGCACGACCCTGTGGTGCTATACAATATGCGCCGCAGCCGTCGAATTTGTGGCTTTTCTTGGTCAAAGTCACGGCACACCCCAGCTCGAACTTCCCGTCTAGCATTTCCGAGCTCAGTGTGCTCAGGTTGCCGATACCGGCCCAACCCGGCCCCGCCTATTGCGAGGAGGGTAAACTGCGTGTGTGCATATAAGCACCGAAATACAAAAGTGGGGGTTGCGCATCGGGGTAAATCCTTTGCTGCCGTTTCGATGAGCGACTGATATGGCTGTCCCTCCAGCTCGGGTGACCGCTGTGCCAATCAAAGGTCTTCTCACGTAACCCTTATAAATTCCTTTAGGACCTAGTTACCATTGTCTCGGGGGAGGTTGCCAGCCTTCTTGCACAAGACTCTTATCAACATGCCGCTAGCGATGGTTACGGCCCCATCTCCATGGCATTGCGGCAGCGACTCCCAAGGCTTCTCAAAATCTCGGAACAGATCCTCCGATATAATAACCTCAGCAAAGGCATGCGCCCAACGCTGGCTACATAAAAGACGGTCGGACCGTGATTGGCTGGGGTTCGGAAGCCACGCGCGGGGTCTGGACCGGCTGTGTTACATCTGAGCCTGGCAATGCATACAATGCGCTTCGCCGAATGGCTCTGAATGTGTTTGTGGCTGGCTGATACGCGGGGGCGACGCACAAGAATGCAAGACTCACATCAACCCGCAACATTTGCTCCAACATTGCTCCAATCTGAACGATCAAGTTCAAATCAGCCAGCCACCGCTGCATCTACCAGCAATAGGGTGGTCAGCAATAAAGCATGCAAAAGATATCGCCTGGCTGTGCTTCGTTGTTGGACACGGAAATCCAGATGATAGGAGGGCCTATAAAGGTCTAAAGGTCCGGCTCATAACAAGAGCCGGTTCTCTCCTGCAATTCCACCCCAGCGCACCTTTGATCGCCGCAAAGTACGCTGTAGTGTCGCAGAGATGTCGCAAGCATCCCAACCGTCACAGCCCACCAGCCCGTCAGGCTCTGGGCACTCCTCCCCCCGTCTTCCGGTTCCTGAAACCAAGGGGAGGAATCTCATCCTTTGCTTTGATGGCACCGGTAATTCATTTAGCGGGTCCAATGCCGACACCAATGTTGTGAAGCTGCTTTATAAGCTCGAGCGAAACGACCCCAATCAGTTTCACTATTACCAGAGTAAGCTTCGGCATAGACCTGGAGGGGGCTTTCTGTGGCTAACTTTGCGTGCGCCACTGGGCAGCCGGCATTGGCACCTATGATGTCAGCTCCACGACTGTTGATAAGTCGTGGCTCGCCTCCATCCTGAGCTCTGTCTCGCAGACCATGGACGAGGGGTTCGGCACCGGTTTCGATGCCCACGTCATGGCTGGCTACCGATTTTTGATGCGATACTACGAATCAGTCAGTCCTACTTTAGCCGTTTCTGGTCGGCGATTTGAGCCTCATTCAATACATGCCAACTCTCGCTAAAAATAAAATTAAAAAAACAGGGTGACAGAATTTTCATGTTCGGATTCAGTCGTGGCGCCTTCACCGCCAAGTTCCTCGCGCGCATGATCCACACGGTAGGACTCTTGTGTAGGGGCAACGAAGAGATGGTCCCCTTCGCCTACCGTCTCTATCAGCGCTACCTCGCCGGGCAGACCCAACTTCGCAGGGAAGGCGACCGCAGAAACACCATCTACGATTCACCTCATGACCCCGTGAAAAACAAAAGCATGAAACACGACGAGATCATCAGTTTCAGCAACACCTTCTGCCGCAAAGAGCGAGTCGAGAAGAAAGGGGGCAAACCCGAGGAGGACAATATCAAGGTCTTTTTCCTCGGCATGTGGGACTGCGTCAGCTCGGTCGCCGTCCTGGAGAGGAAAGCACCCAGGCCCGTGCCCACCACCGGCACCGCGCAATTCGTACGCCACGCCGTCGCAGTAGACGAACGTCGCGTCAAGTTCAAGGCCACACTGTTGGCACAGGACAAGCCAAACGAAGATGAGGAAGAGGACATCAAGGAGGTCTGGTTCCCCGGATGCCACGGCGACGTCGGTGGGGGTTGGCCCGCCTCGAGGGCCCGCCGCCGCAACATGACGGTTTGGCAGCGCGTCAAGAAAGCCTTCAAGACGCGCAAGGCCAAGCATGTCAAGGATATCGACGCGGGCCCCCTACAAATGAGCGACATCCCGCTCGCATGGATGATTCACGAGCTCGAGCAGATTGGAGCTGGCATTAAGTGGCGTCAGCCGCTCGTCGACAAGTTCCAGGACCGACTTCATAAAAACATGAATGATGCCCTTCATGGTGGTATCCACGACTCGCTACGATATCGTGACGGCATCGGGCTTCCCAAGGTGCTGTTTTGGAAGTTCCTCGGTATGATCCTCCCCCCCTCCCCCCCAATCCGTTCTACCTTTTCCAAAATAGGGATGTGACGGACTGATCATTCGCGTTTGGTTATCTGATGTATAGAATGGTTCCCCTTGATCTCTCGCTGGGAGCTCACTGAAGATGGCTGGTCTTTGGTCCGTTTCCCCTTGAACAAGGGAGCGGCGCGCGACATCCCTCTTAATGCGACACTCCATGAATCGTTGATCTGGAGGCTGCGACATGATTCGGCCTACCTTCCGCGCAACAACCATGGCGACAATTCTTCGCCTTGCCTGAATCAGGTTGCCGAGTTTGAAGGCCCGGACCACACCCTGGCAAGCATCACGAAAACCGGACCCAGTCACGAGGTGTATAACTTCAAGCGCGCGACCGAAAAACAACTGGTATAATCAGTGTCCGTTAACTGAAGTAGGTGAAGAGGGCTGGAGTAAGTTTGTAGTCTTTCGGAGGTGGGTTCTTACAATTCTGATACGATGCTGGATGTCACTTGCCGCAGCCGGGGAGGAAAATGACAAGCGACCTTATCTCGATTTTGGCTTCTGTTCTCAAGGCTTTTTATCTCTACTAATAATCTCGTTTCTTTTGCTCGACAATTATATCTGTAATGAACTTTATACCCATTTGGTACATCCGACCGAGTTTGAGTTCACCTTACCATACCGATTCAATCCAACACCGGCCGCCTTTTCCCTAGACCTCAAGAACGTTACTTTAGCCTTTGTTATTGCCCATCTGGTGCAATATTATATTGTAATTTGTAGCCATCTCTTACGCTAACTGCTATGAGCCAACCTATTATTATATATGACATACTCAGGTAGCTGACACCACAACCCTATGTGGCTACGAACCTGAAGATGGCTTGTTAAGTATTAGTATTTCTTTCGTTTCCTTTTAAGCCGATAACGCCGGCTAGCTGCTAATTTCTCTCTTCATTAATCAGCTCTCCTCAATATATGCTGCTAAGACACTTGCGGAGGCCTATTAGGGCCCCGTGTGTTACCTTTCTCGGGGCACGGTTTAGGTGGCCGCTCAAACCCAAACACTCGCCTAACTCATGCGTCATTTACCGCTGCAAAAGATGCAAGGTACTTTAGAATGAAACAGGGAGATTATCCATATGTGAGAGCCCGGCCGTTAAATGTATTGAATCATAGCACGATTGGTTGGGGCTTTTTATTTGGGGAAGTCTCGAAGATTCCTGGACCTAGATACCTTAGGCTCCCTAGCTCAATAATAGTCACAACAACTACTCTCTTGCCCTCCGAGAAATGCTTCATAACCCATTAGGTGCTGCCCAAAGAATATCGCACAAAGAGTCAATTATCCGCCAGCTCGAAGCCATTGACCTCCGGGGCATCGGTTGACCGCAGCTAGAACTTCCTCCACCCCAAACAAGACTAGTTCCATCAACGAGACTAAATCTAATCCTCTCCTTTGCTGGCTTAGACAACCTTGCTGTATAAACAGTTAGTGAGATAACCAACTAGAAAGCTTCTCGAAATGGGCAACTTGCAAGCTACCAATTGCACAGCCTGAGAAGGGCACGAAGCAATGCGTGTTGCCCTGGAGGGCAGAGCCACTACCTTGGCAATTAACATTGCAAAACGTGATGACAGAGTTGGGCGGGTTGTCGATCTCGAGTCGCTGCCAGTTGACGCCAGTCGGGGCGCTGTAGCAGTTACCAGCACTACCGGAGAGTCTAGATCGACGCAAAGACAACATCAGCCAACCAGTTACTCCATAACGCCTCGCCGAAGCCAGAGGTACTCACGGATCCTGGTCAATGCGTGGAAAGGTGCTGCCCGGCGCATTGCCGTGGTCGCAGTTGCTTGGCGCGTCTAATCGTTCCTTTGATCAGCAGTTGCGTCCGCCAAAGTGTTGGAAGACAGGCTCACAGAATCGAAACCTAAAGGCCTCCACCTGGCCGCTGGCCAAGGCGGCAGTGATGATGGCGAGAATGGTGAGCTTGGTCATGGTGGTGGATGGCGGCGTTTGAGCTATGAGATTGACAGGGAACTAAAAAGGCTTTGAAATCAGAGGATGCTGATGACTATTCTTCAGCCTTTTCCGCTGGCGAGATCCTGGTCTACTTATACTTGGTATTCAACACCTTAGGCGATGTTGTGATTTGCCGTCCTTAGGCAGAGAGCTAGCCACAATTTCTTTACCTCTCATGCCCAACACCGGTAGGAAATCGCCGCGCTCGCAAGGAATTAGCTTTGATCCTTCACAATATAGACATTGAGGAGGTGCAGACAAGATGGGCCGAGCGAAAAGGACCCTTGACCTCATAATGACCATTGCACGCTGCTAGCTGGGGTTGTTGTTAGGGGCTGAGCTACAACAGCCACTTAAAAGGGGAAATATAGGATGTAAGATCCATATACGACCCTTCAGTGGAGATTATGACTCAAAAATACTGAGCTGCAGTGAGATGCTGTTTCCAATATGCGTAGGCTAAAGTGATCAACTTCGCGTGTAACAATTTGGATGCACCCACCTCGGCACAAGGTTTTCCGTTAATGGCTACCTAGGGCCAAAGGAAGCATTCTGATCCTTCACCACTTTGGACGCATGTATATTACTCTAGCAGTCGCCCGGGCTTCTCAAATAGCCTGGTCATGTTGTATAAGATAAATCCGGACACACATTACTTCTATTCCCGGTTTGTAGTACTGAGCTGCAGTAAGCTGCAGCTGATTTATCCTATAGTTTTACTAATTGTTACCTGAGCTAAGTGAGGTCCTGCACGCGGCTGCTGTGCAACCCCAAGGGCTCGTTTTCAAGTCTCCCCGGTTAAATTTTACGACCCCACAGTCAAGACAACGGGCCGCTACGGCCCGTGATGTCATATTTGGAGTAGAGATACTGACAGGCAACAGCTTTCTTCGCCGCTTCGACCTCTCGGTAGTCAACCCGACTAGGACATGGTGCTCGACCTGCGCCAATATCTTCCTGGCGGAGGACGTTTGGCTCAAGACTAAGCCGCGGAAAGTGTAGGGAGATGACGCCCTAAACTGGGGTGCACGTGTGGCAGCTTTCTTGACTCCAAATGGCGAGATTTGGCAAGATTTTGATGGATGCAGTTCGTATTGAGAAGTCGCGCAGGTTTTCTGCTAATGGAATGATAATGCGCGCAGTTTTGTGCAAACGAAATGGAGCAATGACGCCCACGATCCTTGTGACACGAGAGAAAATTCTGGGCCCCCGCTGCTTCGCTCTTTCCTTACCTTCATTGACTACCCGCCGACATTGGCACCGCAAACAAAAATTTCCCCGCAATTGAACCAAACCCTCTCCGTGTGTCCGGCGACTACGCCCAGGTAGTTTGGGCATCACACATCCTGTCGTACCTAAACCCATACCTCAACACAGCCACATCAGGCCCGTCGCTGCCCAATGTCCCGCCCCAAACACGACGCATGGCCAAGCGAGGACGACGGTGAAGAAGACTTCGAAGGCAACCTTGACGCAAACGAGATCTCCCCCAATCAGGCGGCCACTTTGGGTGCCTACGATGAGCTGATCCGCGAGAAGTTTCTCAACCGCATCGCCGAGCTTCTGTCCCACACAACGGGTGGCAAGGACGTACGTTACCGCCGCCGCCCTGAGAGAGAAGGAGGATCGCGTCGAGGTAGACATCGCGCGGAACAGCCCATTTGAGTCGAGAGATCTCGTGTATCTTGCGTCTCTGTCCTCATTCATGAGAGAACGCGGATAGTTCTTCTTGGAATGTTTTAGCCACTTGGACGAGTGCTTCATGTTAAGCAGCTCGGTTTATGCCACTAGCGGACGTTGCCGATCAAAGTTCGGACGCCACGTGCTGCGAAAGGCCCAGATTGGATGAATAATATCACCTCGGATGGTCGACATCATTTGTCGTGGAGCTGCTAAGGTTGGGAAGAGTTACAAATATGGCCCGAGAAGCTTCTGTGTATGATCCCACAACTTCTCCTGGCCCTTCTCGCGAAGCCGAGCGACGACCTTGGCATTCGGAGTACAGTCGCACTTGTTGTTGACGAGGAATAGACCACCCGCCAACTTTTCCGTCGTAGTGATACCTGCCTTGCCCGTCCATGGCACGCCGTGACCGCCAAAAGCAGCGCTGGTGCTTTCGAACAAATGTCTCTGCCCAGACTCGTCGTCGGAAAACCCTGTGAGCCAAGTCAGGAACTCAACAACACGCGTAAAGGCGCCGCCCACAACCGAATTTGCGTCCCAACCCCTCCTCACGTTTCCTGTATTCACCCCTCCTGGCCACGAGTGGATAAAAGTAACGTCGGGATTCTCGCTGGCGAGCTTATCCAGCGTCATGGTGTTCATGGCAATGTATTGCGGCCGAGCCCGGGAGACTTTGAAATTCGTCGGCTTTTTCAGGTCCAAGTCGTCCAGGTCGATGAGATATGTGGTTTCCAACCCGCCGCCCAAGACGCTGATGACCCTTGCGACAGGGGATGCGCTGAGCAGGGGGAGGAGCTGAAGAATGAACAGCATCCGAGAGTAGTATTCGAGCGCCTGGACGACTTCATGGCCCTCGGCCGTCTCCTGGCGCGTGCCAAAGGGGGCATAGCCGGCGCTGAGGAACAGCAGGTCGATGCGCGACTCGTTGCTTTTGATAAACTCGCATACTCTCTTGACTTCGGCGAGGAGGGAGACCTCGGCTTCAGTCCAGGTGACCTCAGCTTTGGGGTTGAGGGTGTGCATCTCGGTTATGAAGGCTTGCGTGCGCTCTTGAGAGCTTTTCCGCCCTACTAGGTAGATTTTCACGGTGAGTCCTGTCGCGACCAAAGCCTTGATGGTGAATTTTCCGATACCTGAGGTTCCGCCGACGAAGACGGCGACATGAAGGCCCGTTTCATCGTTGATGAGGGCATTGGAGGCTAGTAGATCTTGGTAAGAAACCATTTCCGCTGGCAGCAGTAAAATATGTCAGTATATTACGTTTCTTCTTGGCTTCCCTGTTCTTTGGGATGTGGTCCGAATGATGTTTTTAAGCTAATCATTGTATATACAAAGAAATTCAGGAATCCTTCGGGCTGATCGGGTGATGCTGGGTTTTCGGGCTCCCGGACTTTGGCAAACCCCGGTACCCCGTTCTCGGCCGAATCAGTCACAGGATAGCTTCCAGGACAGACTACAAGGCAACCAGGGAGAAAGTTTGAACCTATTAATCTATAGCTCAAGTCCGGTCAGCCAAGGTTTCAGTCTAAAGCTATTCACAACTCTGGCAACTGCACCTCCAACACTCTCCATAACTAGAGAACAGCTCGCCTCGCCCTCACCCTCGCCACTGCCGCCTGTATTCTCACTCCCCATGGTTCCCCAACCCTCCACCACCAATCGCCCCCATTGCCCCCATTCCCCAAATATGAGGCACCTGCGGCTGTTGCCGCTGCCGCTGGTCCAATGGTGACAAGAGGCTTGCATTGGCCTTTTCCGCCGCACCCGCAAGGTAGCCCGCAATCAGCGGACATCCGCAATTCGCGTGCCGGAATGGCTCATTCTTTAAGTGAAAGGCTTGGTTCTTTAGCTCCCTCTTAGTCTCCAGCAAATTATGTCGGGCGCTATCGAGGTATGGGCCGTCATCCCGGTAGAAGCGAGGCCGACCTGGTTTCTTCTTTGGTTTTCCCATAGGCGTTTTAGTGATGGTCGGGGCCAGGTCTGGAAGGACTGGGTCGTGTTCTGGCCTTGGTGCCAGTTCGCCGTGGGCGGCACGTGTATCCCTGATATTGTAGCCGGAGGAGCTGTTAGTGCTGCTGGATCGTGATGGATAGGCGAGAAGGCGGAAAAGTCATCAACCCCCACGCCTGTGCAGAACCCCCACTCCCCCAAAAAATGGGTGCGCATCCCCCAGCGATCGCAGCGCCAGGTCCACTGAACTCTGCCGGCGCGGCTTCACCACTGAACTCCGCCGATTGAACTCGACAGCGTTGCTAAACTCAAGTAGCTCGACAATTGCGCGATTAATACTTAACAGGTTCCATAGACACATACCATCCCCCAACTGTGTGTGTCTGGATAAATCTCTGCTCGTCTTGAAAAAAAGGGCCCTGCTAGACGTGCACTAGTTGTTTGGCTAGACGTGCACTAGTTGTTTGGCTAGACGTGCACTAGTTGTTTGGCTAGACGTGCACTAGTCCTTTGAGGGTTAGGGTTATGTATGGCCCCATGTCGCATGCCACACCACCCCCAGTCCAAGCCCTGCCATTTTCTATAACCAACCGACACCACACAACCACCCCCCCATCCCACAACGGCTCATCGCAGCAATTTGGCACGCTTTCTACGTGTAAACTAGCCATTTCCGACTACTTTTAAGCCCTCTAAATCATCCCTACGTCTTACGCTGTCTAACCATCACCATTCTTAGCAGTCGCAAGGATACCGGCTAATGCGGGGCAAGCTTCACGCCCTAGAGGCTCAGTTGACGCCACCATTACGATACACTCCTCAAGCCCAGCTTACCTCACAGCCTCCCCGATTAATTCGAGCGATTCAAGCGATTCTAAAGCCAAATATTCCTCTATTTAGGAGGGCTTTACTGGCTCTAGCGACAAGGCTCACGAAGAAGAAGCCTATATCGATAGCAATAACGATACCAATAACGATAAGGTCCCTACCCCTTTAACCGGCTTTATCTCTCCGACTATTTAAGACCTTTAGAACGCTGTTAACGCCTAGGCTAAAGGCTATAAGTTTGCTATTATTCGGAGTAACAGCTATAATATATAAGATAAAGAGTATATGCAGTATAAGATCCTTTACGATTGATATAGTGACTTACGGCTATTTAAAAGCGTTAGTCTAAGGCAGTTAACTATACGGAAGTGTAGTTATAAGTAGAAAGGATACGCTATTTAAACTGCGGTTAGTTAGCTATTTTAGACCTACTTTAATACCCTTAAGCATAACTATAGGCCCTCTACTTATCCCTCCACCTATCCCTAATATTAAAAACGTAACCTTATAATAGTTAAAGCTATCGTTAAGGCTTCAAATTACCCTAGTATCTGTACTAGAGAGGTTAGCTCCCTTATTGCCAAATAGTTCCCTAGCAGCACACTTATTAATAAAAATATCTATAACATTAAGTTAAAGCTGAGGTGTAAAGAGCTAAGCAGTTGTACACTTATTAGCACTCTTATTACTACATTTAATACTAAAAGTATACTATATAGAGTTAAGTAAGTAGATAAGGATAAGACAGACTTTATTAACCTAGTATTTATAATTAAAAAGCTTATAAAGATAACGGTAAGGTAATAAGAGCTTATGTAAGCAGATATAACATATAAAACTAACCTTTTTAAGTATCCTCTCTTTTAAGTAACCGGTATAATAAACTTGTATAATATATATAACTAATTCTTCAATCTGGTTAATAACGAGAAGCGTAAGGCTTATAACTTCCTTATCACTGTAATAAAGGAGATCTAAGCTAAGTATTAAGTTAAGGAACCGCTAATCTTCGTAACTATTGTAAAGAAATGAAAGCCTTAATTACAGAGATCTTTCCTAATACTTAATAGCAGATCTGTATCTTCTATATTATAATAAACATTAAGCTTAACGTTAAGAAGAAGCTTAGTAAGAAAAAGAAAGTCGACTTTAAGGATAAGTAATAGTAAGAGTAAGTTAACTTAGCTTTAAATATTATAAAGTAAGTAACTTTAACTAGATTTTACAGTAATATTCCAGAGCTTAAACCTAATATTACTAAGTTAAAGCTTATCTCTTATCCTTACAGTTATTAAAGTGTAAAGGAGATATTTAAAGTAATGCTTTACACAGAGACTAAAGATCTATTCTTTAAAGCCTAGTTAGCCTTTAAAACTAAGTTCTCTAATGTACTAAGTCTCCTCTATTATATCTAAAAACAGTAGATACCTTTACACGAATAATAAGCTTAATGTTATATTAAACTTTACAGGAACTTTAGCGTTATAGTAACTTTACTAACTGAAAGTAATAACTTTAACATTAAAAACTATCTCCTTACTATTTAAAATTCTATCTACTACCTTATTACTAAGTTAATTAAGGCCCTTATAAAGCGGCAGCTTAAGTTAATCGTAGAAGTTAAGGTACGTAAAGGTATTCAAATAAAGGAAAAGTATCTTACACGAACTTATCTTAATAAACTAATTATAAAGATATTATTTAAAGTGTTAATACTAATTAATTAGGAGTATAAATTCGTAAAGGCAGTAATTCTTACAGTAACACGCATAGCTAAGCCTCTTAAACCTTACGATAACGCCTACTGTTCGTTATTGTAAAGCTATAGCCTTCCTTATTAGTATAAGATCTACACTATCCTCGCTATTAAGAAATATCTTCGGCTTTAAGACGTTTATCTTTATTAACATTTTAAAAACAGGTTTATAAGTTTTTATAATTAAGATTACTAACAGATCTAATAGTATTAAGATAAATAAGACCTATACCTTTAAATTTAAGATCTTAAAGTTATTAAAAAACCATAAGGAAGACTGAGAAACAAACACGCTATAATACTTTCTAAGCACACTATCAACTTAGAGCTAAAGATTCCGATAGCCTTATAACCGCTAAGAACCCTAATATCGCTAAAGATTCCGAAGCCTCAGAGGAAGCGGAAACGACCGGTAAAGACAGTACCTAAGCCTCTAAAAGGTAATTCTATACCTTTAAAACCCAGTATTCGTTAACAGCTATTAACGTAGGAGATTATACACTCACCTACACCTAAGATACCTAAGCCTTAGTAAGAGGAGGAAATAAATAAAGAGCGGAGAATAATAATCGTTTTAAAGCCCTTAAAACCTTACCTATTACTACTTCTTACCTTTAAGAAAGTAATTACTTAGTTAAAGAAACAGGCGGCGCTAGGGACTGTCACTAAATCTTTAGTAACAGAGGACGAAATTATCCTTAAGCTGCCTGTGAAAAGTACCAGAAGCGGCTAAATAGTGAAACTAACAGCTAAGGTAGCTAAGGCAGTGAAAACTGGCTAGAAATGCGATTTTTAAAGACTTTCTGTTTGACTACCTACTACTACGTTGCTTATTTGGCCCAGTCACGAGGTAAGGATTAGTTCCACAGTTATTAGCCCTGTAGAAAATATGTAGAATTAGCTGTATTATCAATTGAAGGCGTAGATCACTGCAAAATATGATTGCTTTTCGTGGTGGCAATGAATGAGATGGGTGGCCCCTGGAAATGAATCTGGGCCATACATAACCCTAACCCTGGAAAGGACTAGTGCACGTCTAGCAGGGCCCAAAAAAAAAGGCAATTGATAGGGGTGCATCCTGTTTTTACTGCGGGTGCATCCCCCCCGCCCCCCCCCCAAAAAGGGTTAGGGTTATCTATGGGGGTTATTAAGAATGCCTTCCACAGATGCTAATGACTTCCACATCACCATCATTAATAAGACATCTTTTTTTACAGTGATCTACAGCAATTATTGTTACTACGAATTAATCTACATGTTTTCAATACTCTACCTCGTGCGTGGAGGGCTTAGAACGCTAGAACCAGCCCCCCTTACGCGTGTGGCTAGGCCTAGAAGGCCGAGAATTAATGCCTCTACCCACACATACTAGAACTGGGCCTTAAAGACCCAGAAAACGCGATTTCTGGGCTTTTCCAGATCAAACAACGCCTACTACCTTCTCTGTCGGCCGAACCGCTCGGCTACTGCGAGTCCTCTTCACAGGCCTTTTAGGGACTGGAACTGATTCTGCTACCAATTTGTTAGTAGTGCTCCCTGCCGTTACTTGCTTTCTTAACACTGTAGTCTTTAGCTTCGGTGCCTTCTAAGTCTTCCGTTTTAGTAATACTAGTGTTAATGCCTTTTAAGTCTTCTACTTTAGTAATACTTTCCGAGTCTCTAGCTTTAGTAATACCTTTATCTCTTACTCTAATAATTATTAGTGTATAGGGTCCTGTAAAAGCAGCGTGTTATTATATAGAGGTCTGGGGGCTGTATAGCACTGACATTACAGTGTTTTCGGGGTTCCTAGAGTCTGTAATATAGCAGGAGTCTTCAGTATTATATTACCTTACACTGTATGTTAAGCTAGCATTTATATTAAACCGTTTTTTAGCCTTTTACACTTCTTCTCTGTAACCTTAAGGTCTTAGATTTAAAGGTAAAGGTCGTTAATATCCTAATATAGTTAGAATAGCTAGAAATAAAGATGGTAAGTACTTATAAGTGGTATCTTAAGTATTAATAAGGCAGAACACTCTAGAGCTAGATCTTCTTATTATCTTTAAATAGTGTATAGATTATATAACGGTAAGGAATACTGTATTAGATAAAAACAGTATAATCTGGTTAACAGGGACTTAAGGGCTTAGCTACGCAATTCTTTTTAAGAAACGCTACCTTTACGTAACGATACTTACCGTTAATTAACTTTAAGGCCTTAAATAATATCCTTATTAGTAAAGAATTAAGATAACTACGCTTAATAAACTCCTAGCGTTATTAAGTACTCTTATAAGCTTTCTTCTATTTATATACCTTTACTTAACGTTTAGTTATAACTTGTAATGTATTTACTAATCTAAAGGTATTTGCTTTACTGTTAATAAGGTAGTTTTTAACGTTAAGGTTAGTTAATTTAGTTAAAGAGGTAGTTCTAACACTGAAATTACAGTAGCTTTTAATATAATAACGTGCTTACTGCTTACGTAAGGGTATTTAAACCTTCTAGATATAACAGAGTATAATTAATTAATTAGAAAACTCCTTCTTTAAAGTAGATTAAGCTGAAAAGAATAGATCTTTAGTCTTAATATAAATTATAAGCTTAAATATAGCCTTAACCTTATAATAGTTATATGTAATAAGAGGGGCTGTTTTAGAGACCTTTATTATCTCTACCTTGTTTAATAGCTTAACTAACCTGGTATTATTGTCTGTAATAATAATAATACCTTTATTGTCATTATTCCACTCCTGCTTAGCCTTATTATCTGAATTAAGCTCCTTGTTCTTCATTATCTTCTACTTAACGTTAAGTAGTACGTTTTTAATAATGTAATAAATATAAAGCTAAAGCTAATTATTAAAGTATATTACGTAAATAACTCCCCTTATCTCCTTATTATAATCTGTAATAAAAATTAAAGGATTAAGGATACCGTACTTAGTACAGATCTTTTTCATAATGGAGTAAAGGAACTTAAAGGCTTTCTGCTTCTTATTATTGATAAGTTTAAAACAGAAAGTGAAGGTAATATTACAGTTAATTTAACTTATTACTTAAAATAGGAGATATTTAAAGACGTTAGTGTTATAAGTTATATTAGTATAAGTAAACTTCTAAGACTTTTTAGTTATATATAAAAGTGTAAAGTAGGAAAAAATAAGGCTAATAAGCTCCTCCTTCTTAACTAGGTCTATGTGACGACCCTGTAAGCCGTCACTTAGGCTGGGGCGGCCCGACGAATCCCCTGTAGGAGGAACAGTGTAGGAAGGACGGTGTACACTGTCTTAACGCACTGGGCTAGGGGTGTAAAGACCTGAAGCCCTTACAACCAGTAAGAAAGTGCTTAGTGGCCCACAAGGACGGACAACACTAAGCACCACTTAGTTGACTGCTTAGCCGTAACTACGTGGTGCACCACTAAGCACAACAGATTAAGCAAGGTATAAGGTACCTCTCAGTTAGTTAGTATAAATAGCTATAGTTATACCTATAACCACCGTAAGGGACTCTAGTTCCTCACGCTAATATTCAATTATTCATTTATATCCTACTGTTCAGACTCACCTCTGTGTATTATAGTGACAGTAACCTACAGTGACATTAAACCCCTGTCTAGGAGTGCTAGTTTAATAAGCCGTCTTCGGAACGCCCCTTACCTGTTAGCGTCTTGCTATACGTTCTGTCTTAACCTGCGCCAGTCCTCTTAAGGACTGTGTTGGGTGCAGGTCGTAATAGTCTACTTACAGTACTTTATACAGTATCTCCTTTAAATTAAAGTTTTTAATAATAGTTATAATAATAATACAGTTATTAAGGTACTGTCTGCGAATCTCTGCCTTTAAGTTATAAATATCCTTATTGACGTAAGAGCTTAAGAGAAACTAAGTAATAATATAGTTATTTACTTCTCTTACGTAGATATTAGGGTAACTTAAAGCGTTAGTGATAACCTTTATAACTTTAAGGAGTTACTTACGGTGCTGTAAGTAGGTTAAGGGATTATAAGAAGGCTTATAGTTATATATATAATGTATAGTTTAACTATACTTTTAGTAATACTAACTAGTTACTAATTAAATAGCAGTGGCTTTCTATAAGTAACTATATTTATAAGATGTAATAGAATAAAGGTTAGTAGATTTAGAAGGTTAAGGCTAGTTATAGTAATTGCAGGTAAAGTTATACTAAGTATACTAACTATTTACTAAGCTTTAACTGTTAACTTTAATAACGGTAAACCTTTCCTTATTAACTTACTTATTAACGGCCGCTTAAAGGCCCTTAATAGTGGTAGAGATAAAGCCGATTATAAGATTATAAATCTCTTCATTTTTAAAGGTAGTGTAACTGTCGTCTTTAAAGATAACGTTACTACTGTCGTTATTATCGTCGCTATTAATACTCTTTTAGTTGGAATACTTAGTCGGAGAGTCTGGAAAGTTGGAGTTAAGTTAAGAATTAAGGCTAGGGGTACGTTCAATCGGAGGGAGAGAGAACTACAGCTTAAAGGCGTAATTAATCGGTAGTAAGGTCTTAGAATCGCGTACTTTAAAGCTCAAACGGTCGTGAGGATTCAGATTGCGTGGTGAAGGCGAAAGCTAGGCGTCATCGTTAGTAGAATCGCTATTATAATCGCGGCGCTGCCCCGCACTAGTTACCATCTTTGCGAATGCTTCGGATCGTAACGGCGCGACGGCGCGCGGGAATTTGATGCTTGCAAAGCCTTCAGGGCATACTGGGACCATGGAATTAGCAGTGGAATTGATAGTAAAGCGATGCTATAAACCGTTGTGGGCGTTGAATTAGCCTGGGCGAGGTCTTCGTGGTCGTTGGAAATGGAAAATTTTCACTGACGGC
>Ga0247770_1000732_pt1 | contig 30639 bp, 36 predicted proteins | sample UWRJL136409B6_FD_179943 | JGI IMG/M metagenome (GOLD analysis project Ga0247770, IMG submission 179943) | Plant litter microbial communities from Arlington Agricultural Research Station in Wisconsin, United States - UWRJ-L136-409B-6 | ecosystem: Environmental > Terrestrial > Plant litter >... | reverse complement strand
CCAAACTCGTGGTGCTTGTGCCAGGAACAAAGTCCTGGAAACTCTTATCCTCCCTCATGACCAAACTCAAGCTGAAACGAGACAAGAGGCACTGTTATTTGAAGACACTAGTGGCTGGACGGTGCTAATGCTCTACTAGGTTGAAATGCGTTATGATCAGAACACATAAAACTCTAGATGCTTTCATCTCGGCCCAAACTTCAGATCTTTAGGTCATCTGAGAGCCAGCACACCCATGGTCTTCTGGACAATGAGATGCAGCCGAATATTAAAGCTTTTGCCCGGTATATCGACGACGCGCAATGATAAAGTGGAAGGTATAGAGGAAAGTTCAACCCGATGGATCCGGGATGTGCTAGCATTGGAAGGGGCAGACGGTAAAGAGCGGTTGTTAAGTGTGTAAGACTTTGGCGGTTTGCCGTAGCGTAACAAGTAGTGTAGCAGTATTTATTGACAGCTTGCTCGCAAAAGCCCTCTCAAATTTTCTTTAGAGAAAAGAACTACATTTCACTGCTAGCATTTACTTAAAGTAGACTATCACCCCAGCCCGGCCCAGAGCACCGACACCTTGAACACCACTATCTAACAGCTCTTGCAAGCCGCCTAATCCAAGTATTAGCAGACGGTTGGAAAGATTTCGCTTGGCTTTGGTAACTTACGCCAGCGGATCCGACGGAAGCAAGGCATGCGATGTCGGCAATGATGTCTTGTGACTACTATTAGAACAGCAACCTTCAGATTGAGATTGCGTACTTGGGTATCATACTAGCTCCGAGCTCGACTGCAGCTGCCGCACAAGCAGCCGTCTCTCCAGCGAGGGACGAAACGCAAGCTAGCAGAATCGCAATGTCAATACCATTGCCATTTAGGTAAGCCGCACCTAGGGTGAAGATCCATGGAAGTTTGTTCAACTCACCAAGCCAGTCACAGCCAGCTGCCTGACTAACGTCATAATAAGTATTTGCCGCGTCGACGATGTCCTGTCTAGTGGGCGTGATGGCATTGGTACATGTCGTAGCAGCCAATGCGGGGGCGACAGTGAGGAAGGGGATCATCATGGTAGAGAAACGCATGGTGGCTAGGGGTGTGAGAGTAACTTCTTTGACTGTTCTCGAAAATGCAAGGTCAACTGCACTTGAGAGGTAAGAAGTTTTAAGTGCGGTGGTGGTTGAAATAAGAGGCAAGGAGATTCGATGGGCGCTTTATCAATGGGCGCTTTATAGTTTCCTCAAGCAGTCCGCCACTTGAGAACGCCTTTGCACATGCTATTTTCCCGCGACGGGGCTGCCTTTTCCCCCCTGGCTACCTAAGGTGAGAGATACAATCATCAAATAGCGGAGCAAACCAGCCCCGTCTCATTTTAGGTCTCGATATCTTCTTCGTAGTACGGCTGCCGCCCTGACGCCAAATCCAGAAGTAAGCTTAAAGCCCCCTTTCTTCACGGCATTCATTCGATGTAGGTTTATATTGACATGCGGAGTCAATATAGCGATGTTACATTTGTAGTTGAAGCACAGACCTAGCTGAAAATATCCAAATGACTGACAGATATCACTGCAGGTAGAGCTTGCTGAAGTCAAGCAAATTCTCCTGCATTGATGACGTCGTTGACTTCTCTGGTAGTCGGTGTTACGTTGCAGAACCAATATAACTTATTATGGGCGACACTCCCGGCACCAGAAGCAACGGTCGACTAAGCTTTGTCGAATGTAGCTTCTGCAGCCCTGCCAGTTCGGGCCTTCTTTGCGGGTTTTCCTAATCAATTTAGGACGCGAAACTGGCGAGCAATCGTGTTCAAGCCGCAGCACAAGCTTTTTTTGGTGTCAAGGACCATCAGGAGTGGACATAAAAACTTCTTAGTTAAGGTGCTAGCACTAACCATAGCATTTTGATAGTCATCCATGCGGTACCACATGTAGTGAAAGACAATACGCTGCCACAGGCGGCTAAAAACTTGACCGAGCTCTTCATTCAAACCCATCAGAATTCGTGCTCTTCGACCATATCTCCAGGAGCGGGAAGGAGTTTTCATTGTGACTCTAATGACTTTGTTCTGGGCGATCATGCCTCGAAACGGTGATGCCCATATTGCTGACGTTCTGCCGTCTGGCAGGGACTACCCGTCGGGGGAATTTATGGTCGTCGGAACATATTGCCGAATCCATTTGCTCCATAACTACAGAGGCTTTTATCAATGTGGTGCCTATAATTACAGGGCGTTTTGTCAGAAAGAAGGGGGTTTAGAGGCCCTGGGCATCTAGACATGGCCCAACCCCGCCGTAGCCCTTCTTTAAGTCTGTAATGACATGGGGAAACAGAAATGAGCTATTGGTTTGTATTGGGCGCGATCGGCGCGCCCGGAAGGGATCGGAGAGAGTCCCGGCAAGGGGCCTCCTGAGACAAAACAAGTATGGTTGAAGAAAAGCTTTGGGCGAAGTGGGTTCTCCTGGGTTCCGGCAGGGAACACTTGAGGTCGAAGGAGTCTTGTTTTGACCGCAGTTGGTTCTGGACTGCCATGACTCGTCCCCACAACCACGTTTTCTTATCAGATGTTCAGAGTCAAGGTTATCGAGGTAGTGACAGGACAAGAGTGATACCTGGAGACGTACCTAACCGAGCGGGGGGTGCATCAATATCTGCAAGCAGAGTTACAACCGGCCCGCTTGGCACCTGCGGGTAGACTCTCAGCCAATGAATTATCACCCCCTCGTCAGCGCCCACACTTTCACTTTGAGCGGTTGCAGTAGATATATGAGGTGGTTGGTATCTGGTTTCCAAGCCCTCGAGTTTTGGCCTCTCCCTCTTTCATCAATCTGGCACCATGGGCATGCAGTTGCCAGATGCGCTTCACTCAGCGGAGAATCGAGCTGGGCTCGTTCCGCTGGTTGTTGGTACCCTCATTGCCTTATTTGCGACACAAAGTTTCATACTTCGATTTCGTCGGTACCTTCGGTTCCGATACATCCCGGGGGCCACTACAGCGGGTTGGACGAGACTCTGGCTTCTCTTCAAATCTTTCAAGGGAGACTGCCATATGGTGTTTCACGAAACCAATGAGAAATATGGCAAGTAGCCAGCACTGAGGATACCCATAGCCCTTCTAATTGATGATTGTCCTCTTCTCAGGTCCAATCGCCAAAATTGGGCCCTACCATATCCTCACCAATGATCCCGATCTCATTAGGAAAATGAACGCTGCCAGAACCACCTATGTCCGAGGCGAGTTTTACAGCGCCCTACGTTTCGATCCAGACAAGGATAACATGACAACCGTCTCGCCTGCGAAACATCTCGAACTTAGGGCCAAGATGGCTGCCGGCTACTCGGGCAAAGAAGTCGAGAACGTTGAATCCAAGATTGACAAGAATGTTTTGGGTCTTGTCAACCTCATCGAGACACGCTATGTCGCCACTAACCGCCCGCTTGACTTTGGAAGAAAGGCGCAATACTTCACTCTCGATACCATCGCGGACCTTGCCTATGGCGACCCATTCGGGTTTCTCGAGAAGGACAGCGACCAGCACAGCTACATAAAGATCACCGAGGAACAGTTCAGCATGCTATTGACACTGGCCATTTACCCGTGGATTATGTCGTTCTTGTCATCGCCGCTGCTAAAGTCTTTTCTCCCAAGTGACAAGGATCTAGTTGGTTTTGGCAAGTTTATGGGGTACGTCTCCCCCTGACCAGGGCCTTCATCGCAACTCAGACATTAACTGACCGTGACTCCAGCATTGCCAAGGAAAAAGCCAACGAGCGCTTCGGACCCAATGCCAAAGTCCAACGCGACATGCTCGGCTCCTTTATTGCCCACGGCCTCAGCCAAGTTGAAGCCGAGTCCGAAATTCTCCTCCAAATGTGCTCCAGCCTGGGTTTCCCTCTTATAGTCACTCACATGATGCTAACACTCTCTCCCTAGCGTCGCCGGCTCGGACACAACCGCCACTGCAATCCGTACCACCCTCCTCCTGATCACCACCCATCCCCGAGTACACGCAGCCTTGCTCTCCGAGATTTCCCGTTTTGCGCCAGACCTCCCTCAAGACGAAGTCATCTCCAACGACCTAGCGCGCAAGATGCCCTATCTGCAAGCTATCATCAAAGAAGGCCTGCGCTGGTTCCCACCCGTGACGGGCATGTTGTACAAGCAGGTTCCTCCCGAGGGCGACGAATGGAAAGGGGTGAAGCTGCCGCCGGGGGCACAGGTTTCTTGGTGTGTGGTGGGCGTGATGCGGTCAAAGGAGTTTTGGGGGGATGATGCAGATGAGTTTCGGCCCGAGAGGTGGCTTGATGTGGAATCGGAGGCGAAGTTAAAGGAGATGGATGCGAGGGTCGGCTTGGTGTTTGGATATGGCAAGTGGCAATGTTTGGGCAGGGATGTTGCGTTGATGGAGTTGAACAAGGTCTTTGTTGAGGTGAGTCGTGGTCATGATTTGGTATAACTGTTATTGCTAACAGGATTGACAGCTTATTCGTCGGTTTGACTTGTCTGTTGTTGATCCGACCAAGCCATGGAATTCTGTCTGTGCCAGTATTTTCATGCAGTCAGATTTTTGGATGAAGGCATATAGGCGGAAGTAGGGGCATCTTTTTCAAGGGCTTTTTGGTCTGTAATCCATGTCATCAATGGCATGAAGTTGAGAGACCGACATGTCACATGACGGACTACAACCTCTTGGTAGAGCTTCAATACCTAGGTAGGAAGGAGAGTATGCGTGTGATCCAAAAGTGGTTTTGCCGCTAACTACCACAATGGGCAATTGGAAATGCAGCCACCCCCCCTTACCATGCTTCAGTGAGGCTGGTTGCTTGGGTCAGATTGCATCGTCATCACAAATCGGGCTAGGGGGTATCGAGCGCCAACTCAGACCGTGGGGGGAAAGGCAGTGCTCATGCCGCCAACGCATTCTTATGGGAAATGGATTCGCGGGGAAGCTGTACTCTAGTGGTTTAAACTAGCCTGAAACCTTGATTGGATATCTAATTTGACGTACTAAGACCAGCTATCAGTCAACCTCGGCGCGAACAGGGCCGACATTTCGTGGTTGTGTGTTGAGAGCAATGGATATCTGGGCCTGTTGAACTCCAAGTCTGGCAGGTACATTGGTCATGATGGCAATGGCGTTATGCAGGCGGCGGTGACCAAGTTTAATGCCTGGGAGTGTTTTACGACACGGGATCAGCCCGGTGGCGGATACAAACTGCTGATGCCGCACTGGTGGCATACCTTGAGAACAGTTGTTGTTGCCGAGGACGAGAAGACGCTGATCACAAGGGACCATGGAGATACACTGTGGGATTTCATTCAGGTATCAGAGGACGGAGGACTGACGACTTGATCTTGGAAGAGAGTGAGTGGTAGAATAAGATACGGTGCAGAATGCGTAGCAATCTCAGTACATGTTAAAAACCTTCGCTTTCCTACGTCTCATCTCTATTTCTTGTTGAATTCTACGCAGCCAACCAGAAACGCAGTAATTGGAAGTCGTGAAGTGTGTTCCATTCAAGAAGCGGCCCGCGCGACCGTGAGCCCCTAAATTGCGGCCCAACCGCTCGCAGAGCGGCTGACTAAGGAATGATTACGTAATTTGACATTTCTTACCACAACGCCTTCTTCAAATCGGATTCACGCTTAATTTTCTCAAATCCTGCTAAACTATCTGCCTCCTATCCCATCTTACCCTATCCCCTGTTAAGAACTGCCCGGCCATCGCATTCGGATCCCCACCGTTCGCAGCTGCATTATCGATCCCGCGGCACGCGTCGCTGCGTCGGGGACGCTAGGGGAAGGGGGACAATATTTTGTCGATCGAGTTTACGAGAACGAAAGGTAATGCCTTCTCCATTTAAACTTCTGTAACAACACGAAATCTAAGAATTTTTGACCAGATGGTTCGATAAGCTGGACACAGTGTCACAGGTCAGTGTTGTGTACAAGCGACCGCAGCTGATACACGACTCAAGCCAGAGACAGAGCTAGAGCCACGACAACGACTCCGCACACTCTCTTGAGGCACTGACGCGCGAGGTGCACACCCTGGGACGCACAAGGGGCCATGGCGATATCGTGCAGTTGCTAGGCGTGGCATGGGAAGAGGCGGACACCACGCATAAGGTCCAGCCCGTTCTCGTTCTCGAATACGCGCACCTCCGCTCGCTGCAAAGCTTGTTGTCTTCCTCATCGCCGACAGCGGGGAGGTTTCTGGGCTTCTAGCAGAAACAAGAGCTAGGGCTCGACATCGCGCGCGGCATGGCCCACATGCACAACCTCGGCATGTATGGGGCGACTGCAAGCCCGATAATGTCTTGCTGTTCCCGGACGAGAGCCGTGTCGGCGGCCTCAAGGCGAAGTTGAGCGATTTTGGGGCCTGTGAGCCACAGTCATCGGCGACTACCACGTTCCGCGGCATCTCGCAGCCATGGACCGCCCCCGAAGTCGACCCGAGAGGCCCCTGGGGCGAGGCAGTGAAGGGATTCGACAGCCTCATCCGGGCTGAGGTCTACGCATACGGCCTTGTCCTCTGGGCCATCGTCATGGGCGGTTGTCATCATGACCGTCCCTTCTGGAACCAGCCGGTGCAGAACCCAGGCTCCCGGACGCCGCGGATGACAACCGAGGAAATTGAGCGAGTGAAATGGGATGCGGCTAGCCCCAACAGACTTCCGAACCCAGCTGTGGAGGCTGTAAGACAACATCTCAGCGGAGGGGCTGGTGGGAAGACGCCCATCGCCTCGGGTGCCAACACCGAGATCGTGTCTAGCCTCTTAACGCAATGTCTTTAGTTCATTCCGGTGGACAGACCGCCCCATGGACGCAGTGATTTTGGTATTGCTTCCGGGCCCTTTGACGCTAACAAGCATCGGCGTTGGCGACGGCATCTCCCAAGTGGTCCCGGAACCTTCGATGTTTGACGGCCAATTCGATTTGGGATATTTCTCCTCAACCTACAGACCACATTCGAACTTGGAACCCGTGGCTTCAGCCATTTTGGCTAGCCTCCGAGCATATGCCGAGACGGCCGGCTCAGCATCTGCGCGCTTTCAAGCTGGCCTATTTTACCTGGCAGGCTTTGGCACCAGGATTGACCTGCAGGAAGCTCTTGGCTTGATGCAGGCGGCGGCCCGTCAAGGATACCACCCAGCTCAGGGTCTTGCCAGACGGATTCGAACCATGTCCGCAAGCCATTGCTCAGCTCAGTGGTGGCTCTCCCCTGTCGTTTCTGACATTTGCGCTCTCTGGGTTGGCTTCAAGCAGACGAAGTACCGCCTGACTATCTCCCTCGGCGGCGGCAATGTGGATATCCGGCTCTGTGCCGAGATCCTTGGATTTGGCCTCCTTACGCAGCTGGCCACACCTTCTGGTTTCCTTACTATATATATAGAGTTAGCTATAGGTGTAAAATATTGAAGCAAAACAGTAGATTTGGCTGTTTTGGCTGTGCGGATTGGTTTGGGTTGGTTGTTCGAGTTGCTGGAAAGTCTCCCAGTCTGGCTGACATTGTTGTGTGCGCATTGCTTGCATCACAGCCCGGTCTTCTCCTTGACGCCTTGGGCCCAAGCCCCTGGTGATAATACACAGGCCCTACAAAGCACAAGGCGAATACTAATCATAACCCTTGGAAATTTTAAAGTTTTTTCGTGGCTGAGAGGATAGAAACATTGCGTAGGCAGAGTGTAGCTTAGTGTAGCTTCCCCTCTTAGTCCCTCTATCTCTGGACCGGGACCATACATACAGCAAACGTAGGTACCTATTCACTATTAAGAAGCTGCCCGAGCAAAAAATTTCGCACTAGTACTATACATCCCCTCTTCATCTTAAGGCCGTGCTGAGAAATTTTGCAGTCCAGATCACACCAAAAAGCCCTCTAATCGCTGCCTCTCACGCTTGAGGTGTCTCTCTTGAAGACGGCCGAACCCGACACGCTGATATCCTTTATAAAATCGCAGCGTAACAAGTATAGCATAATATTCAGCGTCGCCGCTCTCACCATCGTAATGTCTCCCAAGGATAACACACATTATATCTTGCAACTCGATCGAGTCTGGGTCATCGAGAGAGAATCTCCATAGCTCCCTGCTCAACTCCCCGTGGGAGAGTTTGTTGACGGTGATACTCAAGGCGGAGCTTCCCCAGCGAAGGTCCTTGCCCAGCTGTTGAGAGCGGGTCAACCATTCCATGCCTTGCAAGGGGATGTTTACGTACTCTATCTCGCCATAGTACGCCATCCAGGACCGCGACGGAACTGACCTCTTGGCGGGGTACTTGATCCGCTGCAGCCAGCCTCCGCGGCGCTGCCAAAGAAGGCTACGATAGTGGTTGCAGAATAGGCCGTATGGCGCGGCACCAAAGCCACTCTTCTCCAGCCTTCGCTCCAGACCAGAGATGGCAACGGCCCTGTCGGTCTGAAAGCTGAGGCTGAGGCTCGAGTACATCTCAAACAGCTTCTGCAGCATTCGAACTTGGTCCACAACTTGATGCTGTAGCATCACCGAGGGGAAGTGGCTATCTCCTAGTATAGCAGCCTCGGGGCTAGATTTGGAGGTGCTTGCGGTTAGCAACCCACGACGAAGAAACCTCTCTGTGGCAGGTGCAAACAGGAGGCAACTAGCTGGAGGGACAGGGTACGGTGTGACTCACTTTCGAAACTTGGACAGTGTCTCGCAGCGGACGCCGCCTCCGCGCTCAAAATAGGTCTGGTTCTCAGTAAAGTAGATGATGCGGCGTGACAGAGCCCGCTCCTGGAACACCCACCCCCGGTGATTGACGGGCCCGTCCTCCACGTCCGTGCGGAAGTCGTCCACCACTTCGCAGAGCCAGAGCGGATCAGCCTCCGGCGGCGCGTTGGGGAGCCGGACGCATTCACGTGGCGGTCGGGGGAGGAGGAAGCCTTGGTCGAATCCTGTCGCCGACGTGGCCGAGATGGTGCAATACGCCGAGTTGAAGATGGCCTCGATCAGCTGGGATTCGCGCTCCCAGTCGTCCTCGTCTCCCTGGATGATACACAGCGAGTCGATCCAAAGAAACCGCTTTCCTAGCCCCCAGGTTACCGTGATGGCGTCCCGGAAGGTCTTGGGGAGGGGCGCACTTGCATGACCGGAGCCACTCCTTCATCAAACTCATATGGAGCTCGCTGCCTGCCATTGGCAGGGTCGGCAGGCCAACGTGGATGTCTTGGTAGCCGGGAGACTCTCGCTCGGCGCAGATCCTGAGGACCGGTCGGCCCCGCTCACTAACCTTTAGGTTTGTCCCGTCTCTGGAGACGACGACGTCGTCTATTGTCGCCGTCAAGGGGACTGCACCGAGCGAACGGTGCATCATCCGGCACAGCTGGCAGGACCGTGCCGACTCCTCAAGTCTGTAGGCATTAACGAAGAGCTTGAAGGCGGGCTCGAGCGGTCTCGTCCCGGCAACGCTCACAGAGCGGGAAGGCGGCAACTTGGTTCGCTGGCGGCGTAGGCGGTTGCGCTGGCCCACTACTCATGCGTGCTAGAAACTCCGAGGCGAACGAGCTATCGTCAATGCGAAGCCAACCATCGCTGGTCCAACCATCTACCGGCGCGGTACGGTCCTGTAGTGGCCGGGTCTGCTAACCCCCAACAAACAAATAGCAACGTAAGCAGGCCCTCTACGAAACCAAGACAAGGAATGAAGGTGGGTTCTTACAGTCAGAGTGTCTGATGCCTTGTCGGCCACGTCTGCAAGGAAGATGGGAAAGGCTTCATTGGAATCAACATCAAAGCCTTCGCCTTCGGAGGCAGTGTGGAAATCCTCGTCATTGACGGGCGGTTGCCCCCCAATCTCGGTGGTGGTAGGGGAGGCGGCGTCTCCTCGAATGTTCCAGAGGTTGTCGACCTGCAGATGCGATTCAACCCACTCCTCAAAGTCGGCAAGCTCGTATAGTAACAGTGAGTGGTCCGCTAGACTGAACTTGCCGTCTGGGACGCGGCCACGGCGGCGTCTGCGGGGGTTGTGATCATCAGCCCGTCCCGCACGGGCTATCCCGGTGAGTGGTGGCCGGTTAGAGACTTTCTTCAGATACGGTCGCAGAGTGGTTAGCTTTAGGCGGGTGTCTCCAGCAAAGTCGAGGGCCTGGAGGGGAGACAGATCCAGAGTGCCGACTGCCGAATTTTGAATGTCGGCCCAGCCATTTCCAAGCGTTGACTGCACATCAGTGAGAATGCGCTCGACGAAGGACAGCCAGGGGGCCTGAGTCGGCACTGCCTTGAGCATGCGATGGGAAACCTTCCCCATCATGACGAACAGCATGTCGTGCGGCTGGTCTGTATCTGAGGCATCCCTTAAAAGAAGTGCGAGGAGGAAGATCATGAAATCCTTGTACCAACCCCGCGCCGCGCCGGACTGCTGGACGGCCCGCTCTGAGATCAGTTGCAGGGAGACCCGCAAGAGGAGCCACAGGGGAGACCGTTGCCACAGCGGGCTCTTATTGCCCAGGAGTTCCTCTCTCGTGTGCTTGCAGATGCTGATCTGGCTGGGGCTGGGGTTTGGTGCCGTGGAGCCGTCGTTGATTCCCTGTAGAACGTTGATGACCATCTCGGTGATAAGTCGGGGCTGAAATGCATGGATGTTGTCCTCTTGTATGTGCCCCATAGGATCGTCGCTCTCGATTATGTGCCGCAAGAGAACACCTTGGCTGTATATCTGCTGCCAGCGATGGCCGTTCTCTAGTATGTGCTTCAAGATATAGTCGTAATCGGAGGGGTTTGGTGCCCTCTCTCGATCCAGCTTCGCAAGCGCCTCGGCGAATGGCTTCACGAATGCCGAATCAGCTACATGCTGTCTAGCAATAGTGGCCAGGTCCAAGAAGCGCTCTGGGAACGCGCTGACAAGGCTGTCGACGGACGGAGCCAGATCCCTATCGACCAGGCGGCCGAGTTTCTAGAGAAGGAGTCCCAGGATCTCAAGACGCGGTACCGCCCACAGCCCGACACCATCCCAGCTACGCTCAGTGACCAGCTCGGCGGCCTAGTATGGGATACCAAGAAGAAAGAGCTCCATGATATCCAGAATCGCTGTGCCGAGTTCGATATCACCGGCCTTGGCGACGCTTCGCTGCACGAGGAGCAGGAGCGGGTGCTAATGATTGAGCTGGAAGAAGAGCCCATGGTTACCCGGGAGGAGCTGGTAACGCCATACCAACCGGACGTTCATCCCGCCGTTAGATACTTTGTGCAGACGGACCACATCGACGCGAAATATAGCGGGTTCCGCCCGGTATTCGAGACGCTCGGCAATACTAGCGTCGCCGCCTTCTTCGATACCAAGGGCTAGGCATTCTCCCACGAGTTGCTGGTGACCGAGGATTTTGCGCGCAGCCGTCGGGCCCGTCCATGCGGGTGTCGAGTTCATAGCGGACCACTACCAGCGGCCGGTGCAGTGGGTGGTCACGAGATACAAAGCGCAGGGGCGTCTCCGTAGCAACCTCGAGCACATGGTCATCTTCGGTCCGTGGGAGGTTGGCAAGTTGCTGAGTGACTTTACGAGATTCTCGGCCGTCAACCTGCACCTCTACGCCCCACGGACGAGCCTCTCGTATGCACCATTGGACGACCTGAGGCTCTACATTGTCCCACGGCTCCCCCACAACTGGGACATACCGCGCAGGCGGGCACTGCAGCTCAACTTGTTCGCCGGCAGCTTGTATCTACGCGACTACGACGACTACGTCTCCCTTTGCAATTTTCTAGGGCTTTCCTACAGAGACAACTGGGATGGACAGAACGGTGTGGAGTCCAAGGCCCCATTCTTGCGCTGGCAGCGGCAGGAAAGCCCCTTCACCGAAAATCCACTGGCTTTCCTCAAGGCCATGATCATGACTATCCGGCGGGACGGTTAGGATATTAGCCGGACCGACATTGGTAACATTCTCGCCCAGAAGATTCTGCAGAAAAAGGATTTCAGCAACCGGGGCATCGCCGAGGAAGAGGATGACGATGATAATGATGATGATGACGACGATCAAGTGCGGTGCGAACCTCGGTAGACCCGGAAGCTGAGGCCAACAGGCGGGTACACATGCTGAGAAGGCCTGCAAGCTTCTCCACAGCCACGCTGTAGCAAGGCAGCTACAGACTCAGGTAAACGCAGAATTCAGACACGGTTTCGAATGGCAGCATTTTTGAGCTTTCGCTGATGGACAAGCCTAGTGTTTTTGTGAACGTGTGTAAGATTTCGCTACCCAAGGAAGTGGTCCGTTTTCGAAAATCCCCATTATCTAACCTTCCTGGTCTTCATAAAGGTACCTAGATAGATTAAAATGTGATGTCTGCCGACGTCTTTTGTCTTTCCGCCGGGTTTTGGTGACTTGACTTTCGAAACGTTTGCGCAGATATCAACATAAAATCTCCCCTTTGACTTACACTACATTTGATGAGACTGAACACTCTGGGTTTACGCTGAACGCTTCTGTTGTGGATCTGATTGCTTCATCTTGCCGTTGGCGAACAAATTCATACCTTCGTCTGGCCAATTTTGAACCTTTGGTGCCAGTATTAATCTCGCTGACCTTCGCCTCCATGCACAGCACTCCCAACTCTTTGATCGCTGATTGCATGGGCAATGTTATTAGATCATCTGTTCGCTGAATCCCTTTGGGGCGAAACAGGACCATGACGTCGGACTATCAAAGGTCTCCAAATCCACGGAGTCTTTAGTCCAATCTCAGGTGAACTGTTAAGTATTGCTCTTATTCAAGTTACTTTTCCCTCGATCCCGTCATTTTGGGCCATCAGACCATTGAAGTCATTCCTTCAGCGGGGAGTCTGACTCTCTGAAGCGATTGATGCCTGTTTGTCCTCGGAATGTCTGCCTAAGCCCTCTAGCTTCTGAGCAACCTGTTGCGCAGAAGCTGCGGAAACTGTACCCGTATTGTCCAGGCTTCTTAATATCATTAGACAATGGGATTCTCTACAGGGGGCAGTATCACTCCACCTGCCTCCACCGTTGGAGAAAACCCCAATCCCCCTGATGCTGTGCCACAGAGGAAGTTTCAGCTCTGTAGTTACACAGCCGGCTAATTTCAGCAAGGGCTCATTGGGCGCCGGCTGAAATGAGCTTGGCATGATGCAGTCTGCGCCGCATTTTAATAAGTTTCCTCATAAATTCGATCGCCCCGCTCATGCTTCGAGACCAAAGGGGCCGCTGGCATTGTCACGTCAGCTACTGCCGCCAGGAGTATTTCCGCTGTTCAGCCTTCCGCCCCATACGTCGTGCGCAGTCCTTTTGCCTCAACCTCTGCAATGAGGTACAGTCTGAATCATGGTCAAACTCAAAGCGTCCAATCTTTCTGTCATTTGTGACGCGGTAGCCCGGACGAACTGGACGCAGAGGTGGGAATTTGAGTCGAGTCCTGATCTGTCGGGTCCCGGTGTAAGTTACAGATGCCTTCTCCGCTGTTTGATACCATCTATTTTACTGGGCGAATATCCGCTAGCAAAGACAACACTGACTTGTCCTGTAGGTGCTTGCGGGCTTCCTCGGCACCGCATTACTGATGATGTCGATGACAACGGCGTACTATTTCCTTGCGTTTGACCCAAGAAAAGACCCATTCCTCGGGCGGAGGAAAACTATCACGGAACATCATGGCGAGGATTGGCTAGTGAATTCCGTCGACAGATATTGGTGCGAGCTGATGACGCCCCTGAGATCCCGTCTTGGGCGAATATCGGGCACCCATGGCACAAACGCTTCGTACAGTGGAAAGATAGAGAGGGCATTCAACATAGTGTGTAGTTCTCCATCTCCACCTGATATCAACCCTTCCGCTACAGAAGCTGACGCCCTTGGCAGTGTGTCTCAAACCTTTCGGACGCCCAGACACTGACCGGGATAGGAATTCTCGTCAGTGCATACGGCACGCTAGATGCCGGAATTACAGTCTACCACTGGAAACTAGCCGTCTACCTTGCCTGGTACGCCAACCTGACCCACCAGTCGGCCCTGATATTTCTGCGTGGTTATCTGAACGAGCCACAAAACATTGTCCAACGCCACATAAAGATCTCCGCAATGAGCTTGCTCACGGTGCTCCTGGTCGCGGCAATGATACCGACGGCCTATTTCACCACTCTCTCCACCCAAGATACAGGGGGTCCGCGGCCGGATCTGCCAGGGGATTACGCCTGGTGCTTTGTCGACATGACGACCGCCAACCAAATGATGGCAACTTACCGCGAGATCCACACACAGGCGGGACAAACCATGAACCTCACGAGTACGGCAAGCTTCCAGAACATGATTCTCTCCGCTATTCTTCTCTTGTGCACATTCAGCGCTAAGATTTTCAAGATCTCGATGCGCATGTGCAACTTCGCCAATTACCAACTCCGACGTCGCGTGAGATTGTGGTGCCAAGGCATAATCGAACGAGTGGCTGGAGAGCGCTTGTGCAGCGTCTTGACATCTGGACTGCAGCCGCGGACAAGGCCACTGAGATTCTTGAGGTGGCATCTGGTGGTGAAGCCGCTACTTGCCTTGTACATTACCGGTCATGTCTATGTCGAGTTCTATACTTCAATGTTGTCCGAGGTAAGTCCGGCCCTGGCCAACAACATTTTTGCCGTGGACTGATTTGAGGTTTTGCCGAACAAGATATGCTGGTTATGGATCTCAGTTGTATTCTTGTCCTTCAACATGTCCGATTTCATCCGGTGGTACAACGTTGGGGAATACGATCGAGGATCGGCAGGTGCCAACTCTTTGTCCTTTGGGCAAATCCTTCCTGTCATGCTACTCGCTGGCCCACTTCTTGCGATTGCCACCGAAATCGCCTCAGCGATCCTGAGTTACCATGCACTGCAGGCGGCAGGGCCGGCCTCGCCTCATGGTCCGAGATTTGAGCGTGCAGAAGAATCACAGCTCACGATATCTGATGAGTTTGAGCCTGCGAAGCCGGAACATCGTGCAGAGAAACAAGAAGTTCAAGAACAACCCGTACTGCAGGTACTCAGCATTGGGGCGACTCGCTCCACCGACTGGCACATCTGTGGTCGCTCCCACAAGCTGGGACTCAGATGGGCTGTGCTTTTGCTCATTGTCCAACTCAGTTTCGCCGTTGCAGCCACGTTGATCGAATATCTCCGCCAACCTGGACTCTTCACTTCCGGAAGCACCCTTCAATCTTTCTGGCCATGGTATTTCGTCACCTTGCCATCGGCCATGTACTTCATGGTCATCTTCGGCATCGAAGCCCGCGGGTTAAAACGCGTCAGCATTGCGACCTTTTTTATCACAGGTAGTTACTCGTGTTTGCTCTGGCCCCGTCTCACGATCTCATTCATGTGTTTGTTTAGGGGTAGTGCCGCACCGAAGGAGTCCGTGGCACCGGAAGGCTGTTCGGAATTGCGGGTTGGGCTTTTTCATTTCATGGTATTCACCGCTTTTACGCTTCTCTACATCCTTACTGTATGCATGACGGCACTTTCGCCGGCGCTATTCAGGCGGGCCAGGAAAGAAGAAAGGCAATTGAACGCATAATGATAATGAAGGTAGACACAAATCATATCAGATTGGACGCCGCGCTTCCTCCTTGACAAATATTACCAACTTATTACCAGACTCCCCCTTCATTACCCCTCCCCTCCCCTCAAACCAGCTCAAGGCAACTCAAACCCCTCCCCAACCAACTGCGCAAACCCCCAAGCCCCCGTCGTATTATGGCCCTTCACCAACCCCATCTTCATCCAGCACGTATGCTCCGGCCCCTTATCCCCCTTAATAACACCCCACCCCGCCCCGGTGCAATTCGTCTTCTTCGCGCACGCCTCCGCGCATGCATCGAGATTCTTGACCTTCACGTTGCCGATATCCGTGGCTTCGTCCGAGCCGTAGTCGATGCCGCAGAGGAGGAGGAATCTCTTTTCTGCGGGTGTTGTTGTGGAGTTGGAGGAGGTGGAGTTGAGTTTTGTGGTGAAGATTGTGCCGTTTATGGAGGGGCACTGGACGTCGCTTTTGACTGTGGCGGTGGGTGTTGGGGTCGAGGTTGGGGAGACTGGTGGGGATGGGCGGAGAGTGACTGTTGTTGCGGCGCCGGGGCTGGGAGGTGTTAGTATTAGTGATGCGCGAGGGTGGGGATACCCGAGGAGGGGGAGGGACATGAAGAGGGGAGGCATACGCGAGTGCTGCTGCTGATACAGCTTGCTGCGCAACTTGGAGGTTGGTCTCCATTTGGTGCATGTTTCGCTGGCTGACACCGAGACCGGCGGAGAGGCCGATGACAAGGATGAGAAGGACGACCAAGATGGCGAGAGCGCCGCGGACGAGACTGCGCTTGATGCTGACGACAGAGGAGTCTTCTTGAGTGGGTACGGCTGGAAGTTGGTACTGTGCAGTCTTTTCTGCGGCGGTTTCATGCAATTGGTAGTATGCTGCCGGCGGTTGCTGTGTTGGGGGCTGATACGAGGCCATCTTGGCGAAGCTGAGCGCGGGTGGTGGGGATTATTGTGGCAAATAAACCTTGACCCTAAGGTTAACAGAAGGAAATGAAATCGAGAGAGGCAAATAGATCTGACATGAAATCTGTTGAGGGCGGTGACATGTGTTTATGCTACCGCGAGCCCAGGCACTCATTTCAGACTTGCCCCTGAATCTCATGCTTTCTGGCCCCCAGCACATGGCATCCGCGCCGTCCCGCGAAAGGCCCCTGTTGCAAGGGCCAAATCTGGGCGACAATCTCACGTCAGCACCCCTGTAGGGCCTCCAGGCTACGAATCGACCAATGCCAGTGGTTGAAAAACTCGCCGACATCTTTATCCCTGTTCGCCCTGCTTGTTGCCCGCATGTTAGCTCGTTACAGGCAGTCAGCCCCAAAAAGACGTTGATCGGCCCTGCGCCCAGTGGCCGAAACCATGAACAGGGTAAGCAGCTTACCAAGGTATGGGGGATGGCTATTAATATGGGGCTAGATGGCGAGTATTACGAATTACCGAATGGAGATCTTCATACAAGTAAGGGGTAGCAGGATATATTCCTCAACTGCTTCAACAAATGTCCCTAACTAAACAAGTACTCTCAATCGCGGCAGGTAACCTATCAAAGTTTCAGATTCGGTAGAGCCCAGGTCGAATCAATCGTTCATCGCTGAATTGCATGTTATGCGCGGCGATTTTTATGCACCGATCCCTCCTTCAATCGGCCAGGGTGAGACCAGGATGCTGTTGCTGGGCAGTGTAGGTTCGATAAGTTGAAAGACAGCCCGAAAAAGCCAACATGAAGAGCTCTTTTCCTGATTCGTTCAGTCTGGGCCGAGTTCATAGTTATCATCTTAAAAGTCGGGCCCCAATGTACGAGGTAGGTAGTCTAACAATGGATCCCGATTGCCCTGAGCAACACGATGGGCGACGCAGCTGTCACCAACTGGCAGCTCGACATCTATTTACCCCGCGTCATCATATCATCATCACCTGATTTCAACGATGTCCATCTTTCTTGGTGTGACGACCTTGCTCTATGGTGAGAGTGACGGAGAACCTTCCAAGGACGCCTTCATCAACCAGTCCTACTCTCGGTTAGATGAACTCGCGCTTCCTATCGCGAAGTTCTCCCGCTTTCCCTTGTCGGCTAGCTCAGCTCAAATCCCTCGTCCATCATCATTCATTCAACATGTCAGCTCAACCAGCCCGCTCCGATACAGCCTCAAAACCGCCACCCAAGAAGCGCTCCGTTGTTTCCAACTTCATCTTCAAGCTCGCATTCACCCCTAGTGGAAAGCCCCAAGTCGCCCTCTTCCGGCGAAGCGACAAAGTCTCAACTTACCAGTACATCCACCACCCATACTATTAGTACCTCTCATTCTACACTAACACATCCAGACACCACCTAGCCCCCATCTCCGGCTTCATCGAACCCACCGACCCGTCCCCCCTCGCCGCCGCCTGGCGCGAAATCTCCGAGGAAACCACCCTCACTCCCTCCAATCTAACTCTCCTCCGCCAAGGCAAGCCCTACACCTTCTCCGACCCCTCCATCAACCGCGAGTGGACCATCCACCCCTTTGCATTCACCCTCGCCACCCCTGCCGACGAGCAACGCATCACCATCGACTGGGAGCATGAGTCCTGGGCTTGGTATGACCCGCTGTCGGTGACGGATGCCCCTGAGTTTAATGGGGTTCCGAAGTTGGCGGAGAGTTTGAGGAGGGTGTGGCTCGAGTATGACCTTGGCGAGGAGGCTGAGGGGGTGTTGGCTGAGGGACTGCGGAATTTGGCGAACGACACGCACAGCGGGGCGAGGCAGATGGCGGGGTTTGCGTTGTGGGTGCTTAGGGGGGTTGTTATCGCTTATGATGAGCCGGGATTGGGATTGAGGGATGGATGTGCCCCGGAGAAATGGTGGAGGGATATCCGCTTCGCGGCATGGCATCTGTGGAAGAACGGGCGGGAGAGCATGGGCGCGGCGATACTAGCTGCTCTGCTTGGGACGCTTGGCGAGATGGAGAGCGATGTTTCCCGCTTGCAAGGACTTTCCAGGTCCGGCTCGGAAATTTCGACTGAAGAGTTCCGCAAGGAGATCCTCGCCATCATCGACAGCCGCCTCGCAGAGCGACAAGCAACCGCGGACCGTATAACCTCCTCCCTACTTCGCTACATTGCCTCCACGTTTCCGTCCGGACCCTCCCCTCCCTCCTCGCCCCTGACGATCCTGACCCTCTCCGAGTCTTCCACCATCGCCCACGCCCTCTCCCATCTCGGTCAAACCACCAACCGCCGCGTCGACATCCGCATCCTAGAATCCCGCCCACTCTTCGAAGGCGTCTCGCTTGCTTCAAGCCTCGCCAAGTCCTTTTCGAAGGGTAACCCCAACAATAAAGAGGATCACAAGAACGCCCACAAGATAACCCTCTTCACTGACGCCTCCGTCGCGCTCGCCTCAGCCGGTGTAAACCTACTCCTCCTCGGAGCGGACCGAATCGCCTCCTCCGGCGCAGCCAGCAACAAAACCGGGTCATTGCCCGCGGTGCTCAGCGTAAAGCACGTCACCGCCGGTCGAGCAAAGGTAGTCGTGCTAGGCGACACCGAGAAGATCGCCCTCCCCGGACCACCAGAAGCGCACGTCGTCGAGGACAACGACCCAGTGCAGGTGTCGTCGGCCTGGGAGGCAGATTGCAACAGCGATCGAGTCAGAGACGGTGCGGAGGCCCTGGATATCCTGCAACGGACGAAAGCATCTGCTGCGTCTTCGACCAAAGTCAGCGTGAGCAACATCTTCTTCGAATGGGTGCCACCCTCGCTGATCGACGCATACATCACCGAGCTTGGCGAGCAAACGGTCGAGGACATCGCCCGACACTCAGAGAAGCTAGCCGAGGAAGAGCGACGCATCTTTGGGGACCTGTGAGCATCAGTTCACAATCACGACACGCGGTCCAACAAACAGGTATCCAAAACAAAGATAGTCCGAGCTAAAATAATCTGAATTGATGGTAGCAACACTAGCAACAAAGTAAACTGCCTACCCAAATGTGTCTGCGCTATAAATACTAAGATATCTGGGGTCTCTTCGCTCGTCAGGCGCGCCGCGGGGCGCACAATACTATGTCATCAACATGAACGCATCCTGTGCCAAAAGCTAAAGTAAGAAACAGATCCACACAAACGCTAGCTTGCTTGCTAAAATGCAATCGGGATTGCCGCCCGCAAAAGCACTCAATCATTTCCTATTGTCCACCATACATCCCCCACCATTGTAGCTCTCCGTGACAGTCTTGGCGGCCCAGCTCTCGAGCTCCTGCTGCATCTCGGGATGAGAGAGGAGCGTTGCCTCCGGACTTCCGTGCTGTCGGAGGGGAAGCGTGGTAGTCGGTTCTAGCGTCGAGCGCACGCGGGGGCTCAGGCCGCGGCCACTGAATGGTTGAAACGCCATGTTGTCGGCAGTGAATCCGGCGGTCGGAGCCTCGAACGCGAAGCTTGTCCGCATCAGACTTGAGCCGATTTGCTCCCTCGGCGCCGGATCAGGGGGTGAATCGTAAATCACATGCCGCAGCTTCCAGACCAAGTCCCTGAGATTTTCCAACACCACCCTGCAGTCTTCGGCGTACGCGCTTCCGATGATGGCCTCCTCTTTGAACACCCTGCATGTGAATTCGATCCCCTGGGTATGACTCGTCCGCAGGTTGATAAAGACAATCTGATACATCAAGAGAATGATCGATGCGTTAAAGAGATGATGCAACTCCTGCAGCAGGAGTGGTTTCGTCCCTGGGGTGATCTCCTGCCAAAAAGTCTCAGAGACTCCGTCTCCTCTGAGTACGCTGGCCAAGGCGATGGTCTCGCGTGCCTTGTTACTGCACTTTCGCAATTCGTTTTCCATGTCGTTGGACAATACAAACTCTGACTGGGACAGAATTTTGTTTGCAACGTGGCTCTTGACGGCCCCGAGGAAGGCGGGTCGAACAGTCAAGATGTAGAGCTTTGCTTCAGTTAGCCAAAGGCTCCTGCTTTGCGAGATAGAGGGGTGATTTACCTGGTTGTAGGCCATGTGCAGTGAGCAATGGGCTCGATCATGCGTATACTCGAGCTTTTCGTTGAAGTTTGGCAATACGTATACGTCGTCGTCAGGCGTTGCGTCTATCTTCAGCGCATCTGGCAGGTTGGCTCTCCACCGCTCGAGCATCGACTGCGCCTTCTGTACGCCCTCTGGCAGCTTACTGGGGTCCGCTGGATACCCACGATAGCTGTTGTGCACAATGAACTCAGAAATGTGCGACAATTCAACATGTGCACGAAGTCCAAGCGGGGATGGAAGTCCTCTGTGACAAGTTAGCCAAGACCCAACAAAAGCGTTGTTGTTGCTATCGTACCGGCACTCCTGCGGCAGTGGGAGCGGAATGGCGAAGTCTGGAATCGATGGTATACGTCCCATAAGACAGCTTAGCCACCTATTTCATCTGTTAGCTCCACATCCACATGGCTCAGTGGGAGGAACCTCACCGATCGAGAATGTACAGCGTCCAGAATACCCTGTGCTGCGAGGGAAGCACCGAGGAGCCCCTCTCCAACCCGTGCATACGAGACAGATTCATCGCGATGTTGATGAACGAAAAGGCAAAATCTCGCCTGTTGTTTTCGACATAATAGAGAGCCATCAATGCCAGGGCCGGGACGTCGTCAATGGAGTATAGGTGAAGGTCCAGCGGATTACCCAGCAGCTTGCGGGCCCTGGCGATGAAAGCTTCCCCGACGCCGTCCGACCGGTTCTTCCTGGATCCTGGATTCCTCGACCTGAGCAGTGTCGCAAAGGCAAAGCAGGCGTTGTACAACGCCAGCCCGCGTTTGGTGCGTTCGTCCGGCGTTCGTCTTGTGTTCGGAGGTTGGCTGAGGCGACCCAGCAACTGATCGAGGTCGTTCATCGGCCAAAAATAGACTCCGCCGCTCGCAAACGACTGGCCGTCCATGATGAAACCGCGGAGTTCGTTGAGCATACTCTGCATCTCCTCCATTGGAGGAAGCCACTCATCATCGACGTACTCGGGGAGCAGCAGCGGACACGAGTCGTCAGTCTGGTACAAGCCCTCAGGCTCCCCCATCGGGTCGTCGTCCGCGACTGGATTGTTGAAGGTGGAAATGAAGTGCTTGAGCGAGTCCAGGAAAGTTGCGCCCGACGTCTCTCCGTGGTAGCGTGACGTGCCTCGCCCATCCGCGAGCATCTTGCCCTTTCCTTGCTGCATGTCGTTGCGCTCAAAAACAGCGTTGCTCTCGCTGTCCCCGTAGCCTGTCGTGTCCTGTCCGTCCGCAAGCGTCTCGCCCGGAGGCTCGACGCTCGGTCCGGCCTCCGCCGTCCCGGCCACGTCCATAGCCACCGCCCCAGACGGCCCTTCGAGCGGCTGCTGGTCGTAGCGGAGATGGTCAAACGTGTGGGAGATTGGAGCGTACCACTGCAGGGTTTCCTTCATGTCGTCCCACTCATCCTTGGTCACCGTCACCTTCGCGACAGGCGGAGGGTACTCACACTTCCGCTGCGAGTTTGCACATTGCTGGCATGGCCGGCTGCCGCTGCACTTGATGCGACGGATATTGCAGCTGTTGCAGCTGTGTCGGGGTTAGCGATGGTCAGCTCTCCCACTCCCTCCCATTCTCAGCGAAAGCCCAAACTCACGCTGTGGCCACGCGCCGCCGTTCCTCAATCGGCACCTTTTTCCTGCGGGGATTGACGGGCAGTCGCTTGAGCGGCGCCGCCGTGGCCGGTGATGAAGCAGCGTTCGACCGAGGCATCGTTTCATTCAATTAACTGCGCGCAGCCTGACTGGTGGATGCACGCCGTTGGGTTGGAGTTTGCCAGGCAGCGCCGGCGCGGTGGGCAAGATGAGCTGATGAGGCGAAGCAGCAACCGACCAAAAAAAAAACCCCACCAAAAAACCGCTGCAACGGTGAGGGCCAACAAGCGTGGGTGAGCCAAGCGGCGTAGCGACGAGAATGACGCACGCTTCGAATGCAACGGCCCTGCCAGATGGGAGGCACTCGGACAACCAGGTGCACGATGCGGTGTTTGCTGGCGCTGCGCGGAGAAGTGGAAAAGAGCGGAGGGCCACTGAGTGCACTCTTGCGGCATATTAAGCTTTCGGTGTCAGTACCCGTGGGAGAGGGAAGGAACGGGTCAACGGGTTGAGGTTGGCGGGCAGCGGACAGCTTTTGGCCCGGGGGGATCTCTGGGGTTAGATTGGAGCAACGGAGCCCTGGGGAAGAGGGGCGGTGGGGCGCCAGACCAGCCGTTTTCTCGCTTGTTTTGCTCGCCTCTGCCTTTTGCTTTTTGACGCCCAAGTGGACGCGAATCAACGCCACGGTCGCGATCCCTGCATCCAATGAATGCAATCATGGCACTGCCAATGCGCGGGACGACGCAGGTCGCTCCCCCATCGAGCTGATTGGGAGGGCGGCGGCACCAGATGGAGCAGAGCGGGAAACCCGGCCAGATGCTGCCCACCCTGAGCCGCCCTCCCCCAAATCCGCCAGATCCCTGATAACGCACAACGCCGCCGACGAGTTGCAAGCTCGATGACCAACGCAACCCAGCAAGGTGGGGGCGCCATTGCCCCCCCATTTGGCGTTTTACGGTGCCTGACATTTTTTTGACCAGTTTCTCGATCCAGAACGAGCCCAGCGGGTCCTCGTTAGCTCCGCGACTTGTGCCGCTTGACGGGTCCCATAACGTTATTATTAGTACCCGAGCCGGGCCAGGCGAACAGGTAGTGGAGACAGGCAGGCAGGCAGCTTGCTGGGCGGGCAGACAAGGCGACGGCAGGCGAGGACGGATTAGGGAATTTTTTTAAGACATCGATTTCATGATCTGCGATGCGCCCACGCCTTTCCTACTTCCTTTACCGGAGGCACCACATCAAATTAACGCATGTGCGAATCATGAGTTTGCAATTGAGCAGTTGGCAGTGTGACCAGGAGGTGCATCGTTGCAATTTCTTTTCTTTTTCCCATGTTCCTCATTTTTGTCGTCTGCATGTCTCGCGCGCGTTGCAGGAATAGGAAACAACCCTGTGAGCCGCCGGCCACATCCGCCAACAGCCGCAGCCCAAGCCCCAGCGCCTCGCACCGGAGCCAAGTCCAACCCCCAGGCTGCATACTTTGTAGGCATAGGTGGGAGACAGGCGGCAGTTTACAGCCCGTAGACGAAGCTCGGTTTGCGGTCTGCATATCTGGCCGTATCCCTCCGTTCAATCTCGGCGGCCGGCATTGTGCGCCGAATCTCGGCCCGTCGCCGGTTCACCGCCTGCAGTGCGAAGCGGTAGGCCGCGTAGCCCGCCAGCGCCGCGGCTACAAACACCAACGTCACGAAGAACGGCGTCCTGTACTCGGGCCCATACTCGGCGCGGTACAGTTGCGACCCGATGACGCCTGCCAGGTTCCCCCAGCCATTGACCCCTAAAACGAGGAGCCGCTTGCCCGGTGCCGGCGTGTTCTCGCTCAGCCAAGCCGTGGTGAGCGGTGCCGGCACGTAGCTTCCGAAGAGGAAGAGGCACAGTGCCGCGTACTTGGCCTGATTTGTCGACACCGTCACCACCGCCACGAGACCCGCTAGCGCGATCAGCATCGCAGCCAAGATGTGGTATCCGCGCTCCTTGCGGTAATCCGAGCTCAGCGCAAACAGGTAAAGCCCGAGGGCGCCGCACACCGCCGGTGGGACCGACATCTTTTTGTCAGCGTCAGCATAACGACACATGACTGAACCGCTATGAAGGGCGAAGAACCCAGTTATCTTACCAAATTCGCCTCCACTGACGAATATCCCATCCCCTGGACCACCAGGGGCAGAAATACAGAGAATGCGGTCGCCGGTACGCTGGCGCAGATGTTGAATATCAGCACAAACCAGAGCTTCCAGTCTCGTGCGGTCTCGACCGCGTCGCGCCAGGTAATTCCGGGTGGACGCTTCCCGGCCGACTCGCCGGGCTGAACTCGCTCAACGACCCAGTCTCTCTGTTGTTCCGACAGAAACCATGCGCTTTCCGGACCTGCAGGCAGCCAGACCCACGCTATTACCGCCAACATGCAAGTGAGAAACCCCTGGATGATGAACAGGAGCTGCCACGTTTTCAAGCCCGGGACCTCAATCTGGAATATAGCATAGGCTACAGCCCCCCGACAATTTGTCAGTGATGACACTTGGAATGAGCTGATTGACTCCCTTACCCATGGCCGCGGAGAAAGCATTGGCGACGACGTACAGCCCGTAGAAGAGTCCGATGCGGACCCCCAAATCGAATGGGTAATAGAAAAGAGCCAGGTATGCCACAGCCGTTGGGTAGAAACCAGCCTCGAAGGCACCGATCAGGAGGCGAGTGGCGATCAGGGACCCTGAGGTCGAACCAGCTAGTCAGATAGATACCAACAAAGGTGGAGTGGGGGAGCTCATTGCATGACCTACCCCGGCCCCAGATGAACGCCTGACTAAACGTGACCACTCCCCATACAAGCTGCACAATGTATCAGCTTGAGCTTTGGGGATATCATTATCAACAAGCAACTCACCATTATAAATGGGATCCATCGCTTTGGCCCCACCCAGCCCCCCACGCCGGCCGATATAGGTTGAAACAAGACGAAGGTCAGGTAGAATAGCGAAACTGCAAGGTTGAAGTCGCCTGGTTGGCAGCCAATGTCATCTGTGAAACCTGTGTTACCGTCAGCGCGGCTCAGCACTGATCCCCTCTACGAGGCCTTGCCCGGGGGTAAAGGTGTGTGATGATGCAAAGTCCTACCTTGGGTTTGTGCGTTGCCAATATTGCTCCGGTCCAGGCCATTGAAAAGATATAGGAGCGACAGAAGCGGTAAGAGCGCAACGTCGATGCGTCGGTTGACACGTGCGTTGACATTGCCATCTGTGTCCCCTGCACCCCACACCAATCCCGGACGAGTTGGAGGGCCAATCAAGGGATCGCGACAGCTTGGTCGTTGAGGGACGTGGTCTCGTGGCATCATGGACATGGCCGGCTGTCCCGGCCGCTGTTCCGTGCTTCCGGCGATGGCGCAGCGGGGGTTCTTCTACCCACGAGACTCAAAAGGGCGGAGGATTGAGCGTGCTGACGATGAGCATGTGCCTTTGACGTGCTTCAACATCGTCGCACAGCAGTAAGCGGGAGAAGTGCGGTCAAGGTTCGTATGCAGAGGTCTTGGGGGGACAACCACTTCTGGAGGACCACGTCCTGGGGACTGAGCCTCATTCGGGGGAGAGGGGTCGCTCGCTGAAGCGCACAATTGGGGGGGTCATGTGCGTTCTACCATCTGGCTTGAGACGGAATCTGGCTAGAGGGTGACTGGAAAGGTGGCAGAGGCGACTGTTTGCGGCGCCGCGGAGGTCCCTTCGGGCTCCTCCACTCAGGGGGACGAATCGGCCCATGCGGTTGGCTCGCCCGCTGAACCGGCAGTAAATCCAAGGCCCGTGACTGCGCCTGCCTGTTGCCGGCCCTGTTGGGTCTCGTACTCCCGACAGATTCGGCACCAGACCAGATGGAAGCTGAAAGGTGGTGTGGTTCGCGCGAAATGTGCGTGTGCGGCCCTGCGGCGCACAAATCCAACCTATAGGCTCGCAGCCATTTGCCCCGGGACCACCCACATCAGCGCCTCGGGTAAACCACTGCATAACACACACTTGGTTGGCTTGGTGCCTCGTGCTGACATGCAACTTTTGTTGGTGGGAGTCGGACTTTCGCAGACCCAGCTTGCTCGGCCCAGAAGAGAGCGAAGGGGCACATGTTGGTTCGGACGACATTAGTGCGACAAAACATGCCTGTCATTTTCTGTTTGGGAATGACCACCTCATCTTTTCGCCCAGAGATCGCGTGGTGATGGTGCCGGGTCTCGGTCTCGTTGGCGCGGCGCGGCACGGAAACGGCACAGCTGCCAGAGCAGCAGTCATCATTGGCGGCACCGTCCGCTGCCATTGCCTGTCTGGGGTGGATGTCCTGCATGTCGCCCAAAGAGTCCAGGGTGCCGTAAGGCTGATGCCCCAGGGGACTAGAGACACAAATCCGCACAGGCGCAAATCCTCGGTGGATGATGGCCAGAGACCGAGAAATTTGTCAGATCTGATGAATGGCATCCTCGATTTTTCGGATTGTCGAAGGAGCGTTCGATCCGAAATCGCGCGCCAAGACGCTGGTGAGGGGTCCCCACAAAATAGATCCTTCGCGCGTTCGTTCCTTCCGTAAGTGGGGGTTCGGGTTTGTTGAGCATGGACAGACCATGTCACCATGGTCGAGCCCGGGTGTGGGGCTGTTCGGGCTTGGCAAAACGGAGGCGCCAGGTTCTTGAGGCGAGATCTCGACGCTTTGTCGACAAGCAGATTGGTGACAGGTCCAAATGAAGGGTGAAGTCTTGGAAACTTGACAGTAGATGTTGAAGTTGATGTGGAGATACTGTGCGTGTGGGTTTCACCGGTACCACAGGTAGCTGTCCTTGGTACCCGTCGCGATGTTGGATGTTGAACAGACTGACTTTTAGGCCCGCCAGGGTGGGTTGTTGGGAGGGCCCCGGGAGATCAAATGCAGCCTGAAAGTTCAGGTAGAAATGTTTCTAGTGGGCCTCTGATCCGCTATGACGGCCGAAGGCCAGCACGTGGCCAGGAACGAATTGTCCACTTTCGTGGGTACACCATTTTGGAGCGCCAAGTCCGTGGCAAGTGTCACAAAACAACTCCAGTCAATAACTTGCCTCGCGATATTCGTTTGCATTCGTATGTATCACCACGCTCAGCCGTAATCTCCCATCTTTTGAGCACAGAACAGAAAGCAACGCAAGGGCGCGCAGAATCTTGGCCATCCCTCTAATCAAGTTTTCCACTTCCGACGCAATCCACGAGAATTGAGTCACTACCAACGTCTTGCCTCACCATCACCATCTCCTAGCCTTGGCAATGGCTCGCATACACAGTTCGGTGGGCTCAAAACACCAACACAGACAGCGTAATGGACGTGGAATTACTTGTGCACGCAGATGATCCGTTAACCGACACCAGCGTGTGACAGTTTGCCCACTTCCGTCTTGAGAATTGCAATTTCCTGCCGGCACTTCGGTTTCATACTGTACAAACAGTCGCACAAATAGACACAACAAAGACAGCCCCAGAGTTCTCGTGGGGCTCCCGGAGCGGCTGCTACCCGTCAGTTTGTCTGACCTTCCGGTGCCTAGCAGGTCCCCCAATCTCTCAAAATGGGTCTCCAAGTGTGCAGTGGCCTTTTGACGAGGTGTTTCCTCTTTTTTTCAAGAAACCTTCATGTTGCGCAGTTAGTTCTCTTAATTTTTTGCCTGCTTCGACATTTTGTAATCCTCATTGCTTATTTTAGAGCATTAGCTAGTGTGGATGCGTGTGCGATCGCTTCATTTTCGCATTGCCAACAAGACTAGCTTTTCATGACGGCCCTTTCCTCCGTCTTCCCACAGTCGTGGCGGCGGCTGATCATCTTACTGCCGATTGCCATCACCACGCTGGTACTGGCAGCCGCCCTACTGAATGGTCCACTCCCTAGACCAAGACTGTTGGTCTACCCCTTTCCAAAGTATCTCCTTTCCAGCCTTGGGAACAGACAGAGAACAACACATCCTTACCCAACTCTCCCACTAGGCCCAAGGTAGTCTTCCCCGAGCAGCCTCCGCCGACCCCAGTCCCTCCACACAGAGACTTCAGCGAACCCCCCGAACCAGCCCACCTCGATGACATCCCGACCCTCATCCGCGCCCTGTGGGCTCCCACGCGCCTCTCCATCACCACCCCCAACTTCACCACCCTCGACGGCACCATCAAGTCCCTCCCTCCACCGAACGAGCTAATCCACACCCAGCCCCTCGGCAAACGCATCTGCATCCTCGACGTCGACAACCGCCCGCTCAACGAACCCGGCGACATATTCGCCCCAACCCCCCCAACCGCCGACAACCTCATCCCCCGCTCGGCCGGCTTCCTCAGCCACTACCTCTACGCGCAGATCCACAACTACACGTACAAGTTCGTGCGCTCGCCCAAATACTTGGACCGCGCGCCGCACTGGTCCAAGGTGATCTTCACGCAGCAGGTCCTCAAGCAGTTCGACATCGTTGTCATGCTCGACTACGACGCCATGTTTCCCTCGCCCGAACTCCCCCTCGAATGGCTGCTCAACTACTGGAAGGTCGACCGCGACGTGCTGGTGGCCATGGCCGAAGACCCCGACGCCGATTTCAACCGCGACCTGCGGCGCAAGCTGAACGTCAACACGGGGTTCATCATCGCGCAGGCGAGCGACCGCACGCAGCGGCTGTTCAAGGACTGGGCTGAGTGTCCTGAGGAGACGCGGTACAAGGAGTGTGCGCAGTGGAAGGAGAAGGCGTTCCACGAGCAGGCGGCGTTCAGCTCGCATGTTCGGTACGACTTCCTGGAGGGGATGAGTGTGGAGGACCCCGCGCACCAGCGGTTTATACGGACGTTGCCGTGCAATGAGGCGAATGGCGTGCCGAAGACGAAGGATGCCGGGTGTGTTGGGCAGATGGTGCGGCACTATTGGGCGCATAAGCCGGATACGAAGCTGGAATTCACGCATAATCTGATGAATGTGCTGGTGCCGTTACTGAGTAGGGCGGCGTATCGGGATCCGGAGGTGGTGGTGGATTATCGGGGAAAGGTGCTCAAGGGGGATCAGATTCTCGACGGAGAGGTGCCGGCTGCGCCGTGAATAGCTTGCAGCAGTTTACAGTGAGAGGAGAAACAATTTGTATTCGTTTGTGGGGAGTGGGAGGTATGGAATTCTTGGATCTTGGTGGTTTGATGGGTCGGCCGTTGGCTGTGCCCCTCGCCCTCTGCGCGGAGCGTAAGGGTAGTAATTTTATTTGGCTCCGAGAGATATGGTTGGGTTCCGAGCCGTGTTTGTACAAATACTGCGAATCAAGCTCGTGGACGATGAACAGCTTCTACCTTGTGGCCCGCCGTACCTTGGGCTATTTCATGCAAAGCAACTCTCCCAAGTGAGGTCTTTCTTTCCTTTTGCCTCCGGCGGCACCTCCGGTGGGGCGCCTGCGGCGGGCTCCTCGCTCTGCTCGAACGTTGCCACTGGTAAAGGCGCACTTTGTTGGGGGTGTCAAACGTCCAGAGTTTCTGGTCCTACCTACATTGATCTCTGTCTAATTGTCACCAAAGTCCGTCTCCGCCTAGACAAGATGAACCGCAAGGGCACCAAACAAGCAACCAGTGAGCATTTTGAATGGTCGAATGCTAGCGAGGGTACAGTTGTCAAATACCACCCCCTTTCCCCTTTTCCCTCCAGCCCTAAAAACACCGAGCAACGTCGCCATTCTTCCCAGTAAAGTAGACGTCCACCTCTCCACCACCCCAAGTCACAGCCGTCGGCCCCGTCTCGACCTTGCCGCCCATCGGCTCCCACTCCTCCGACGTCCACGACCCATCCTCCCACTTCTTCCGATACACAGTGTCATCCTCCCCCGTGATGTACACCTCCATGCCGCCATCGACCGCCACGACATCCGGCGCCGTATCCGCCTTCATCTCGCCGCCCAAGTCCTCCCACGCCCCCCACTTGGGCAGCGTCGTGGTCTTGTTCTTCCCCGACTTCTCATCATACACCATGACCGTCTCATTCTTGTACGTCTTGTGCCAACACGCGCCATCACTCCCCTTGACATACACATCCATCCTGTCGTCCCACGCACACGCCGCCGGCGCACTGTCCAAACTGCCCCCAAGGCTCTCCCACTCGCCCCAGCCACTCTCCTTCTTTGGGTCCGTCTTCTTGTGCCACGCCTGGCCATCCTCCCCCTTGCAATAAACACTGCTATGGTCCTTCCCCCACGTCACGACCTTCGGTGGACTCGCCATGTACCCGCCCATGTTATACCACCCCTTCCACTCGCCATACCCCTGCTTCGGCTCATCATACCTCCTCGTCCAGCAACTCCCATCGCTCGCCCCCACATACACACTCGCGTGTTCCTTTCCCCACGAACACGCCGCAGGCTCATACTTCACCTTGCCCCCCATAGCCTGCCACTTCCCCCACCCGCCATACCCCGTCTTGTCATAGCTCCGATGCCACGCCTGGCCATCACTCCCTTTACAAAAAACATGATAGTTCTCTTCCTTCCGGCTACAAACCGCCGGCGGCCCATCCAACTCCCCCCCCAACCCATACC
>Ga0247770_1000731_pt1 | contig 30644 bp, 24 predicted proteins | sample UWRJL136409B6_FD_179943 | JGI IMG/M metagenome (GOLD analysis project Ga0247770, IMG submission 179943) | Plant litter microbial communities from Arlington Agricultural Research Station in Wisconsin, United States - UWRJ-L136-409B-6 | ecosystem: Environmental > Terrestrial > Plant litter >... | reverse complement strand
TCAGTGTTGGACCAGCTGTAGACTGTTCTCTCCCCACCGTTTCGTCCCCAGAAACAGACGATGCAGAATTAAGAGATACAGAACTAGGGGATGCAGACATAGGAGATGAACAACCAGAGGACGCAATAGCAGATAAACCACCTGAAGCTGCCACATCTGACCGTTCCACAGACGTCGACTACGAAGTCCCCTCCGAATCAGACAGCCCAGCTTACAAACCTCCGCCTAAGAAAAGGCAGACTGCTGCAAAAGAGAAGGAGAAGAAATCGGCAAAGCCCGTCAACAAGCCAAAGCGTGCAGCGGCGAAGATGGCCTCCCAGCCGCATCCTCTATCCCCACCCATCACGGGCATTTCCCGGGCAAACACGTCGAGCGCCCGGAGCAAGAAGAACTCCGGAAAGGAGTCTACAAAGCCCAAGGCTAAAGGGCATCAGGAGCAGTCGCTGAAGAAAAACAAAATGGATGCCCCGAAGCCAAAGAGAAAAGCCAAACAACCCTTGCTAGTAAGCTTTATCAAGTGCCCTGTCCCACATGGTTTGTTGCTTATTATTATTTGCCCTGACAGATATTTTCGGATCCCGCATCGAACTTGCCTGAGACGCAAGACGCAATTCGAGAGAGCCAAATCAAGCATCAAAGTACAAACACTGGCAAACGGCAAAGAGACCAAAGCGCCAACACGGCGGCCTATTCTAACAAGAAACAACGCCAGTTCGTTCCCGAACCATCTTCGGGACAATTCAGATTGATCGATGGTGTTGTGTTAACCTCAAGCCCGATACGGACAAGCAACTTATCGTCAGTTGGCGACACACCTCCAGTTAGTGACCAGACTATGGGAGGTGGTAAAGGGAACAATCGATCAAAGCCCAAATCTAAGAGCACCAGAGGCAAAATTGACACTCGAGTCCCCGCGAGCATACAAGCAACTGAAGCAATGCCCAGAAAGGAGTCTCTTCTTGGGAATGACTTCGCCGACACGTTGAGTTTCAGTGATAGTAGTGATTGAGGGGCGAGGAAACAAAAAAAGAAAGAGGCACTTCTCCGAGATCTTGGTTCTGCGGTAAGTGATGATGGTGTAGATTGACGAGAGATCTTGACGGAGCATTTTGCCCCCTCTCGGCTGCAATATGGACACTTCTCTCTCTGCTTTCTATATTTACTATCCCCTCCTTTCCAGCCGTAATAGAAGTTTATTTTGCGCATTGAGCTGTGTTTTGGGGCGGGGCATACTGGGCAGCGGCGCCAACACGAACTTCCCTGATTCTGTCACTCTTTATGGGCTAACATTCCAGAACATTGTCGTTGTTATATCCATGACCTATCGTTCCATTAGAGTCAAAATTTGCACCATCTCTACGAGGCCAAAAATGCAATTTCTCCGTGTCTCGGGATCAGGGGATTTCCAGCAAGGTTGCCGCTAGTCTACAGCCACTGAAGTGGCTAGGACATTAGTGTCGGGCGTTCGTGGTGATGATGCAATCTTGACGAATATTCCATGGCTAACATGGCGACTCGGGGCTTTCTTAACCCTGGGTTCTTCTTTCGGGAAAACTGGGTATTGGAATTCTTTCCAGCAAAGCACCATTCAAACAAGTGAAACATCCAGAGTATTGTCAGATCACTGAAAGCCCGTCCTAGGCAGGCCTTGTTCCTCTCACCATGACGACCCGAATTGGACTTAACCACATCGACATTGTTGGCCCGCTGCTGCGTACGGCCCCCTTTCCCCCTGACTGATCCATTTGCTGTCTTGCCTCACCAGTCCTCAACTGACATGTCGCTTCAGCGATCACTGGTGGCTTCGCCGTCCCCTTCACGGCCTACTTTGCCCTCCTCAGCACCCGCGTTGTTCTCCAGCGCCTGAATGACAAGGTCTTCCTCGGGGATGCCGAGGAAGTGCCGATCTCCGAGGCGTCTATTACGGATGACGGCAAGCACCATCATCATGACCACGACCATCACCATCATCACCACCACCACCCACTCTTCGTCGCCACAAGATGTCACGCCAACTTCGTTGAGCATGTCCCACTCGCGCTGGGCTTAGCTTCCATTGCGGAGCTGAATGGCGGTAGCAAGCAGGCCTTGACGCTGTCGCTAGGTGGCTTGTTTGTGGCGCGTGTGCTGCATGTCGAGTTTGGCCTGCGCAGACCGGGCTCAACGGGCTTTGGACGCGTTGTCGGATACTATGGGACCATGGGCGTCATGTCGTTCCTGGCTGGCTATGCTGGGTGGTTGGTTAAGGACTATTGGTTTGCGGGCAAATAGGGGTAGGATTTGTGCGATATGGAAGGGACCATGGCGTCCGTAAAATCAGGGTCGTCTAGCTCGGGGGCGAGAGGCTGGCTGAGTTAAGGGGGGGCTGGAATGGGATTGAAAAGATGGAGGATAGATATTGTAAAATATGTTGATAGGTAGAAAATAGGGTGATTCACAACCCGAGGAATAAAGTAACGGTGTCACGGGTGAGTGACCTCGCCACCTCAACCAGTATCCAATGATTAGTGACGGTGCATCCATCTTGCAAGAGATGAAGTACCACGACATACCTGCCATCTTGTCGCTTTGCAGCCGTCGGCATAGAAACAAAGGGAGAAGATGAGAAACGTGGCTCCATACTGTGAAGATAAACAGATCGGTAAAGTTTGATGTGTTTTTAATCCACACGGTATATCGCTTGACCGGTCAATCAACCTCCCCAAATTCTGCCCTACCGGTATCGTATGAGCTGCATTGCAAGAAAACCTGGGGTGACGGAAATGGGATGGATATCTTTGCAACAAAGAAGCCCCCCACGTGCATGAGGGGAACCTCGTCACGCCCCTTTGTTGGGTACCCACTAGCTGCAAACAAACTCGAGCATAAGGAAGTGTGCCAGCTACTATTTCAATCGCCTGCACTCGTCGGGTTCTCCGGGAGCCACGAGGTTGTATCATTTGCTCGACCTTCAATTATGTTGCTTCGCAGCACTCGCTACATGAACTCTCAGCTGGAACACTCGCAATGTCCAACAAGAGAATGATGTACGACTGCAACGTCGTAGTCGTTGGGGGTGGCCTCAGCGTTCTGCGCGGCGAAGTTCCGCTGTGTGGTCCTGGAGGCCTTGGATCAAGTTGGGGGGAAGACTATCGGCCTACACTCCGCTTGGATCAATGACACCAACCAAAGCGAGGTATACGAACAGTATATGGCCGGCACCAATCTCTGCCAGAAGAAGGACGGGAGATTGCTTCCATATGCGTCCGGGTTTGGCGAGGTTCGTGTTCCCTGTACTACGAGTGTACTGCGAGTTTGCTAACAGTAGATCTGACAGGACAGCCAAGACCCCGATGCTTTGCGACTTCATAGGATGCTCAATAATTGGGCCGACGTCTGGCTGGGTCCCGACGCTAAGGCTCTCGACACTGTGACACTCAAAGCTCTGGCTGAGGCCAACTACACCGATAAAGTGGCGGCCGGAGATGCGGCAGATTCCCTGGCGGAGGCTTTTCTCGGCGTTGGAGCCAGGGAAGTGAGCTCGTTGTTTATGATTGAACTGATCAAGAGCGCAAAAAGCCTGGAGTACATGAGCTCGAGCATGAAACATGGGGGCCAGTATTTAAGGATCAGACAAGGTTGGATTTCAAACCCTCTTATTCCTCGGCGTGGCAACTTACACGTCTTATAGGAGCGCAACCTCTAGCGGCCCGCCTCGCCAATATTCTCCCCAAGGGGGACGTCATTGTTTCTGCTCCGGTGCGCGAGATCGAACAGAATAGCGATTTGTGTATTACAACAACGGCAGATGGAAGGATCTTTCGCAGCCAGAAAGTCACTGTCTCCACTCCGACCACCGCCCACCACGATATCGAATTCCACGGAACGATCAATAAGCCCTTCCCGTCCGCAAAGAAAGCCCTTGCAGACCGAGCTATATCTGGATACCATACAAGGGTTGTTCTAACCTAATCAGCACCATGGTAGCGCGAAGCCGGTCTTTTAGGAGTGATGGAATCGACTTCTGTCTGCGGTCCTGTATCGTTCACGCGTGACACCTGCACCGAGGACGACGGACACTATAGCCTAACGTGCTTTGTTGTTGGTGAATCCGGGCGGCAGTGGTCAGCTCTCTCTATCGATGATCGACAAAGGAAGATTGTAGATCACGTCGAAGAAGTGTTTGGATCAAGAACAAAGCGGGAACTGATTCCGAAGCCCATTTCGATTTTGGAGAGGCAGTGGCCGGATGGGACTCTCCCAGTGATGCCGCCCAATGAGCCGGACAGTGAATCTGGGGAACAGATTGGAATGACATGGGAAAATGTGCTCTTCATTGGCACTGAGACAGCCGACGTGTGGAGAGGATACATGGAAGGAGCCTTACGATCTGGATTGAGAGGCGCCAGAGAGGTGACTCCATTTCTCACCAAAGGCGTTGACCAGAAGAGGCCCAGGCCGTCATTGTAGGTGACAAGTCAGGAAACCGTGAGTTCTAATAAGATGTTGAGTTAGATTGTTTGAGCTTGAGCCTAAGATACAACGAAGTCTAACAAGAGCATTCGGTATGATCGGTGTTGGCTTTCGGGTATCTTCGAGAAACAGTTTCGAATACGTGGCAGCAACAAAGCGGTGTAAATGCCGTTTGCTTCCTTCAGTTGGTGACTGAAGCGATGCAAAGGTGAAAATTTGCCAGAAGACATCGGACGACTTTTGCTCAAAGGCAGCTGCCGGCCATTCACATTTTTTAGCCTCCACCTGCCTCGTGCTTACCTTTCCTCGACACCGTTATAAGGCATCTGCCGTACCCCGTGACGACCACCACTGGCAACATCGTGGCTTAGACGTTCTTCTAGAACAACTACTGGAAGTTGCTTCGCATCTGCACACCTCGGACTTGCGGGGCATGCAAACTGACTGGCATCTCTTGCCGTCTTTGAGCTACCGTTCGAATGAAGGCTGCACAAAGGCAGGGCTGCACAAACTATTCCCTCTAACTCTACTAGGCTTCACCTCCGACTCAACCTCTGCGCACGACTGCAGGATCGCATTCAAGGCCGGGAAATCGCATCCTTGTCATCCTGATCCGGATCGATAAGGCCCACAACTGCATCGCGAATACCCCACGTCGCCAAGCCGAGCCGCAGGTCCCCACGTGGCTGCGGGAAGCGATCCTCAGGTGTTGATTGGCTGCCGACAAGGTAAGCCGGCATTGGCTCCCCGCAGAATGACCTCAGTGACTGACCACGCTAGGCCAAACGCCGTTTCTGTCTCCGCAAGGCCCATCGAGGTCCTGTCCGCATGTCGCTCGCACAGCGGCAAACGCCGGGCTTTGTTAGCTACCCGGCCGCGACGAATTATAGTCGCCGCTGTTCGACCTATACCTTCTACGTGGGCGGAAACAGCCCCTTTCCTCTTGACCAAAGCTATCACAAGCCGATTGGCAGCGCGATGAGCCCCGCCCAGAGGGGTACGGGCAGGGCCAAGAAGGCCTCCGGCAAGCTCCCAACGCGGTTCCAGCCCTACCGCAGCGTCGCACCTCGACCTCCTCGCTTCCATCACTTCCTGAAGCTCCCTGCCGAGATTCGCATCCAGATCTACCGTCACCTTGTCAAGCAGCCCGATGCCATCGACGTCTGCGGTATCTGGAACGACCGCCCTACAGCCAAAATCGCCGGCCTGTTCCGGGCCAACCGACAGATCCATGCCGAGTCCACGCACGTCTTCTACACCATCAACACTTTCTGCCTGCTCGAGCAGTGTGACCAGTGGAATGGGGACTCGGACCTCATCGAGACTAACCCTTGGAACATTTGGCTGAACAAAATCGGGACGGCAAATGCCCTGTCCCTACGCCATGTGCAGTTGCGTATCCGCCACGAGCGTAACATCGACTACTATGCACAGCAGATCAAAGAGCTTGCCACCCAGTCTCCTCGAATCTGCCGCCTGGCTATCGTCGTCGAGAAGCACGCATCGACCCCGAGCTTGGGAGCCGGCCTCCGTTTGATGTGGAACTGGGAGCCTAACCAAGTGAACCAGCTGACCCTTTGCAAACTGTCCAAGCTTGTCCCCAGCGTTGCTATGCTCAAGGACCTCAACATCCTCGTGCTGGCTGGCAGCGAACAGCGTCAGTTCCTGGATACTGTTTGCTCCCTTTTCCAGGTCCGCATCCAAGTCATTGACGAAGCTGATGCCAAGCGCGACCTCAACGCCTGCCAGCTCCTTTGGGACCAGAAGAAGCTATACGACGGCATTCTTGTCAAAGGCTCCCCGGGCCGTATTATTCGCTCCGGCAAAAGCGCCGCCGAGTCAGAGTACCTTATCGAGATGGGCGAGGCGGACAACCGTCGCAATGACAATGGCGAGAGCGACGGACTCGAGAACAGCGACGACAATATGGACCTGGACGAGGACGAGGATGAGGATGATAGCGGCGTGGCCGCATAATAATCGAGAGGATCCTCGACTGATGGGTGGGCGGATGGGAGCGTAATTAGAGGGCAAGAGGAGGACACAGTCAAGTTGCATTTTCGGGTCTTCTCGGGGTTTCTTGATATTTGGTGCTCAGTTTCGTGCTAGGATACTGGTTTAGTTTGGCGTTCCTGGCGCGTTTGGCATGGGTATACCCCTGGGGTTTGGCAGTGGTTTCGGGCACAATTACGAATGTTACGCAGAACCCGGCGCTAGGTCATAGGGGATATGTATGGATTGTACCATCTTGGTAAGTTTGTCGCAGTTTGTAACGAGTGTAGCCCATCTGCCCTGCCAAGTATCGGTAGTGAGCAGCAAGCTAGCCGCCAGAAAAATAAGCTTTTGTTCCGAACCTCTCCAAGGTGACGACGTAAAATATCGCTGCTCGGTTTACACGAAGAGAGCGGACCGTTCGTAAAATACAGTAAGACCTCGCCTACATTACTGGAAGTCGTGTTGTATTGTGGTGGACGCACGCCTCGTGACTGGCCTTGCGTATATTACAAAACACTCGAGAAATGTAAGGCCCCCGACAAATGCAGGAAGCTGTTCGTCTACAAAGTATGCGGTGGAATACTGCAGTAGATGAACACCACACGGCTTGCACCGGCATAGACAGCCAACAGCCCGAGCCCGAGAACTGAAACATCACCCACCTCAACTGAAGGATCGTCGGCCAAGCCGACAAAAGCATGGCAAGGAGGCTGCGAGCATCTGGGAGTAAGCCTTCTCGGTGAAATTGTCGCACATAATATACTAGAGCTGATGGAAAGGTTCATGAAGATCGAAAGAAACCTCTTTGGCTGTTTTTTATCTGCGAAGAGACGGCTCATCTATCTACGTTATTAGATTGAGTTGCATGGCTACCCGCACCACACTCCGGCACGCAAATGCAGATAAGAATGAGTATCCGATGTATCCGGCTTGATTAAACAAACCTCCTCCTTTTAGCGTGTGAAATACCTGGCTGTTGATCCGCTCACATGATGACCTCGTTGGCAACATCCTATAAGTGTGTGTGGTTAGTGCTGGCATTTTGGAGGACATGGAGTTTGGCCTTACCCTCTTCAGCTCCTTGAATGGCAAGCATATGCAGTTCTGCACGCGGACCTCATCGCCAACTCCGCATTCTTTGCCTAAGATGGTAATGGCTTGAACCTTGACGCCGTTCTTGATGATGCTGGTTGTGTGGCTCGTCACGGGCGTGGGTGTGCCTTCGACACGAGCCCAAGCGCCAACACGGCTATTCCAGCCGATGATAGAGTACAGCACGCAGGCGTCATGCTTGATCTCTGAATCGTCCAAGACAATGGACTCCTTGATGCGAGCGCCGGCGCCAACCGTGACGCGGGGCCCAATCGAGACGTTCGGGCCGAGCTTGGCGGTGGGGTGTACCTGGGCACTGGGGTGAATGTACACAGGAGGAAGGATATTCTCAGAGCGCGGGGCAAGCTCTTTGGATCCGTTTTGTAGCGCCTTCTGGAGGTACAGAGCGTTTGCGGGAATGGCAGAGCCTGCTGTCTTGATTTGGCGCCAGAAGTCCTTGGTCTCGTAGACGAAAAACTGCTTGCTGTCCGCCATGTCGCTGAGAATATCTTGCTCGAGGCGGATAACCTCGTTCTGCCGGTTCTCGTCGTCCTCCTCGTCAATCATGAACGAACTCTCTAGGTTGTCGGACGAGGGGTACGAGACAAGACGGGAGGGGCGGTCAGCGCGGCGCTTGATGGCGCTTCGGATGGACGGGAAGATCGCATCGGTGCTAAAGAGGTAGACACCGCAGTTGATCAGGTTAGAGATATGGCTCTCAGGCTTCTCGACGTAGTGCAGCACACGGCGCGTATGGGAGTCGGAGACGATGCAGCCGAAGTTGGAGGCAGCGTCCTCGCTGACCCGTGTACCCAGAATGACAGCCTCGGCATCCTTCTCTTGGGACAGCTTGAGCATCTCGTTGAGCGGGAAGCTGCAGCAAACATCCGAGTTCAAGACAAAGATGCGCTCCGGGCGGCCCTTGAGGATTGCATCGCGGAAGTGGTACAGGCCACCAGCTGTGCCGAGAGCCTGGTATTCGCGGAGGTATTTGATCGACAGGTTCGGGAATTCGGTAGACGCATCCTTAATAAAGTCGCGGAAGACGGATTCCTCGTAGTAGCCGATCAGATACACCTCCTGGATGGAGGGCACCTTGTCGATGGCGGTCAAACAGTGCCAGATGATGGGGTGGCCTGCAACGTCGAAAAGGGGCTGAACAGAACGAAAAGAGTCAGCACAGCACCGATCTCCAGAGAGAAGTCCAGCCATACCTTGGGAACATCGAGCGAGAGCGGTCTGAAGCGGGTGCCGCGCGACGAGCCTCCGACCTGGACATGCTGTTAATAACCTGGGCCCAAGCTTCGCGAAGCTCCCCTCCACCGCAACTTACCAAAATCACGGCCTTGGTGGCGCCCGTAGCGCCGTTCGACTTCTCGCGGTGTGGGATTTGTAGAGACATGGTAAGGCTGTGCTGGTAAATGCTGATTGAGCGCTATTCCATGGAGTTGCGAAGATGAGCGCCGGTAAATGAGCCCAACAGCTTTCTGGAGATGCTTGGTGCTGCCCCAAAACCCCTGGCCTGTGAATTGGCGGCCAAACCCCTGTCACCCAGAAAGTGGTTATTATGGTCCGTGCGTTACCCCTCCGAAGAGGGGAGGCGTTGAAGACCAAAGTCGTATCTTCATTGACCCCACGTGGCATCGGCCCAAAGATTTCGCGGGATATCCTCACTTGGAACTCTTGCTTTGGTACCGTCAAGATTATAATATAGCATCTATTGGTACGCAACTTGGGATCTTGAAGCACTGCGCAGTCGTGTATTTGCTCTTTCAACTGCTCCTCATTTCCTGAGCGCTGCGCGATCTGTGGCCCCTGGTCGGCCCAGGACACCCCCCTGACAGTTGAAGCATCGCAACACAGTTAACGAATGTGACAAGGAGGATGAGGCCCGACGAGCATAGTACTTTGATATCCTCCAATACGAAGGACTTTGGGCAAGTATATGCCCTTATTTATTTGCTGGAAAGCTATCAGGCGACGAGGCTCTTCATTTGAGCGACATCGTCGGTGGGTCGCGTCACTGGTGTGGGCTCAAATTGTCCAGGGCACCCACCCTGACCCACACAGCTTCCATCACCTCATCAAGAGATAGCGGGCCTTCTATCATTGCAGCATCCAAAGCACCCGAAGGATCTTGAAAATGCAGTAATAAGATAGAAGCTGGCACGTATTATTCTAAGCGGCCTGGCCGGGCAGCCTGAGCATACTGCTTGCCTGTCTTTGTTTCGTGTTTGGTGGCGATGGAGTTTGACCGAAATGCCCAAGATCTTTTTGCGCACGTCAATGGAGTGTGACTTGTTTCTGACCCGAGCTTTGCGGCAAACCACACGGAGCCCCGAAGGACTCGCAGGCAGCATCACCGATTTTCACGCCCTCCCAGCAGATTTTGGTGCGTGGATGTGAATCGCTGTTCAGCTTCATGCACACAACCTTGGGATTTGCCCCACTTTCCCAGCCACTTCACCAACTCTGGCCTAAGATAAGCATTGGTAGTGCTTGCACAGCAATTTCAGGCCGACTCTAACTTGCGCTAACTTTCCAAAAGTTGTCAGTTTCACTCAACTCTGGCTTTCTGCTGGGCAACTTGGACTCGACCTTTCTTCCTACTCTGCTCTTTCCCCACTCCCTCTTCTGGTATCCTCTCTTCTCACCCTGTTTTCCTGCCTTCTGTGAGGAATATACACAAACTCCGCTCTTTCCTCGTTTTCTGTTCTGCATTTGACTCCCAACCACTTCCTCATTTCATTTCCACCACTGGCTTGGAAACCAACCCTACACCTCGGCCGGCTCTTGTCACTTTCTACCTCCGAGGCAAGCGCTACCTCCTGCTGGCCTAGCCAATTCTAGAAGACCTAAAATACTTCTTGTCTGTCTAATTTCAGTCTGATCTACGGATATAGTTCAGGTGAATACAGGTCACTTCCTCTGCTTTTGACTTTCCATTCGTTCTAACAGACAGGAAGCAGTCCATTGCATCGAAAAAATGGCCAAGGGTTTTCCAAACCCACCCGGCATCAAGCAGGAACCAGGCCGTGCCGGCGCGCGCCCAGAGCATGCCGCAAAGAAGTTGCAACCTAGAGGCGTGCGCTCCGCTGCTCGTAAGACTGTTCCATCCGCTCTTACTTAGGATTGAATCAGCTAACCAGTGCTTGCAGCGAGTGTGGACACCCATCACGTCGCCCAGTCAATTGCAGACGATGATGAGGATGAGGAAGTCCAATACATGGAAATCAAGTCGAAGGGGGACATTTCCGGCCTGGCGTCAGCTCCGCAGAGTGTGCAAGGGTCCTTCATCGGCCCCAATCGTGCACTCAAAGATTTCGGGCAGAAGCTGAAAGATATCAATGATGCTCTCGGAGAACTCCAGGCCCGAGGAATCCAGCACGTGGCAAACTTGCCGGAACTGGTTCTTGTAGGGGACCAGTCCTCAGGGAAATCAAGCTTGATGTCCGCCATTGCAGGCCTGACGCTGCCTCGGAGCACCGGTACCTGCACACGATGCCCTATCCATATTCGAGTCTCTCGGGCGGACGAATGGAGTTGCCGCGTGTATCTCAAGATCGACTACGCATACCAGCAGCGGGACCGACCGATTACCAAGGAGGATGTCACCAATCGAGACAAGTTTCCACCCTGGGTCCCGCTCGATTCAAACCATGTTCAGCGTCACGAATTCAAAACTGTCCGCGACAAGTTTGACTCCGATGAGGTGGAAAACGTTTTGAGGTGCGCCCAACTGGCTATTTTGAACCCTGGAATACCGTACCAGAAGTACGTCCCCAAGCTCAAGGGTGAAGTTTCCGACGAGACGCGGGTTCTAGACATGCAGCGGATCAAAGACTTGGAGCGGGAAGCAATGGCGCAGTTCTCCCCCAACACTGTTGCACTTGAAGTCAAAGGTCCCGACCTCGCCGACCTCAACTTCTACGACTTGCCAGGCGTTTTCATGAGTGCAAAGCGCGATGAGGATACGTTCCTGGAGCGCGTTGTGAGCAACTTGGCATGTGAGTACATGGCAAGACCAAACGCGTTGATTCTTTGGGCAGTACCCATGAATCAGGATGCGGAGAACTCGTATGCTTTTAGTTTGATTCGGAAGATGCGCGCCGGCAATCGCTGTGTCGGAATAATGACAAAAGCCGATCTGCTTCCAGAGGCATCTTCTGGCACTTGGCTGGCAATGCTAAGAGGCCAGGCGCATCAGACGGGACTCGGCTATTTTGTCACTTCAAGGCAAGGCGAGGATCTGGAGCGACAGAACACGAGAGAGGAGGCTTTCTTCAACCGTACCGCTGAAATTTCCCGGGAGTGGCCGGAGGTTTTCGACGACTTTAAAGATCGATGCGGTGTTGAGAAACTGAAGTCGTTCCTCTCCCTCAAGCTCGGCGAACAGTTCTCAAAGGTGTAAGTGCATTTTCTTACCGTCATGTCTTTGCTTAGCAACATCTGGCTAACCTAATTCCTAGTTTGCCCGAGGTGAAGCACAAGGTCAACGATCGAATCTTCGCTATCGAGGAGCAACTGAAAATCTACCCGGACCCTCCCATGAACCCAGAAATGGAGATCATGGGTAGCTTGACCGTATTCAGCAGAGAGGTCAAGGATCGTGTTCAGCAGCAAGAATTCTTGTCCCAATGGGACGTGGAGATAATGGAACGATTCAAAAAGGGAATCCTATCGCTGAAGCCGAAGTATAATGTCCGAGACTCACCGAGAGGTCCTCCCCCTTCCCCCGAAGTGATCAACCTCTGCGATGACTCACCGCCATCGGCTCGGTCATCACCGGTCATCCGAAAACGCACGGCACCGAACAGCGATCAAATCTCGCCGTTCCCGAAGCGACAGCGCCCGGTAAGCACTTCACCCGTGAAAGCAGAAGGTATAGATCTTCCGGGCTTGTGGTCGGCGGCACCGACTTACCGCGGAGTGGCTCCGAGGCCAGCGACTAAGACTCTGGCCGATATCAGAAAGTTGATCCGCCGAAATGCAACTCCAGGACAGCCAGGCTTGGTTTCAGCAAGCGTGTATCAACCAATGTACACCGAGGCGGCACGGGGCTGGATTGACCACCTTCAGGAATTCGTCAAGGCAACCCTTGACTTTCTGCAAGGAGAAATCATATCTATCATGGATAGTTCTTTCGGCAACTTGAAGAACACCTCGTTCTACAAGGAATCCGAGAAACATATGTTGGAGTTTATCAACAATCTCCGGATGGAGCTTGGCTCTCAGCTCGGTCGACTCTTCAGCCTTGAATCTCAACGGTTATTTACCAAAGACGAAGAGTCTCTGGAGCGGAATAAAAGACAAGAGAAGAAAGTGCTTGGCCGCCATCGCCATCATTACAGATGGGCGGCACAAAACGGGGACGACCGGCCAGCAATCCGTAGAGTGGAGGAGCTGACCGAGGAAGAGCTAGCCCAAGAGGCGATCGCGATGCAAAAGCAAATGTCAAAGATGTTACCGGACCCGTTTGAGCCGGAGCTGTCTGTAGCTGCATATGTTCGCGGCTACTACCTGACAGCTGCAAACCGATTTATCGACAATGTGGCGATTCACGTCATGTCTGGGCTGTTCCCCGACGTAGCGCGGGTGATTGACAAGCACCTTCATGAGAAACTCGGACTGGCTGGCAGTTCTGCGAGTAAGTTCATTCTTTCCCGTGACGTGTATCCCGTACGTATCATCTGGCTAACAAGACACAAGGTGTTGAGATGCTGCAAACCCTGATGTCAGAGGGCCCCGAAACGGAGCGGCGCCGGAGAGAGCTCCGCGCCGAGCGGGAAACTTTGGAGCAAGCAATGAAAATTATTGTGAACCTCGAAGCAAGCAACACCAGTCCGATTAAGCAGGCCCCGGGAAGCGGATACATGTACGGCGAGTCTGCGCGTTCCCGCGTCCCTGCCATGGCCCATGCCCCGACGGTTGCGTCCTCGTCGTATGGAGACCCGTGAGGAAGCAGCGGCAAACGCTGGGAACTTTCATCCGGCACATGCATCGATTTGTGTGTTTGCTATTTTGTTGTTGACTGAAGTATGGCTTTCATGGAGTTGGGACTCGGTGGAAGGGAAGTCTCTCGAGTGGGTTTTGTTACGAAGTACATGGTTTTGCCCTAGGGGTATGCCGCAAATGCTTGTTGTACTAATTTTGGGGTCCGTCTGCGCTCGGGTTTGTCTACCACGCGGAGGGTATGGGGCATGGAAGATGACAACAAGGGGGAATGCTTGGAGTCGTGCAGCCCGGGCTCACGAAGTTCATTGTCAACTTTTCAGGTTTTGAGGGACTGGATGGTCTCCATCGCCTTTTATCCCTTCAACCCGAAGGTGATGACGAGCGAGACCGTCTTGACTGTGGTTTTCGGGGGAATCTTGACATGGAGAAAGATTTCAATAGACTCGATAGCTTGATTCCCGTAGTGTTGAAGTAAGAATGTCGGATTAGATATAAACCAAATGTACGTGGCGGGAACAGGTGCAGCATGGTCTGAAACAACGCAGAGGCTGACAACGGTTGAGTTACGAAGAGACTACTTAAAGAAGTAAAGTAAAATACTCCGGTGTTTCCGCTATCCACTGTCACCCGAAATCGCAAGATTACCTCAATTTCGGTCCTCGGTCCTCAGAGTGGAACCGGAGCCATTGTGTGACACTCTCGCCGCCGTTGGAGTCACAGGGTAATTCCCGAGACACTCACTGCCTTACATCTTGCGCACAGTGCATGGCACCGAATGTTTGCCAAAGCTTGAATTGAACGCTCTATTCAGAAATAACGTTTTGAGGACCACTTCGATTCATTGACTCAAACGAAGCCGCTGAATCAAAACGGAGTCACCCGGCCAGAAAGGCCCCCCCGCAACAATGGCGCACTAGTGCAGCCTGCGATTGGTGCATGGAAAGGACCCTGGACGTCCTGGATGAGCCATGCAGCTACATACAAAAGACCAGCCCCCCGTTTCTGCCTTCGGAATCTTTATTGCTCATCTTTTGGGGAGTGCGTAAGGTCTTGCCGTTCCAAACACTACTCCTGAAACCCAAGGCCTTCGAACTCGCACTCCCGGTGTTTTATCGAGCTTGCTACAGCTTGCGACCGTTCTTCCAGCACCTCACCCGTTCGCCGACCGTCTTGACGGTGAGGTATCGGCTGGCAACATCGCCACAATCGCAAACATGGCTACCGATGAGTACGACATCCTCATCCTCATCGACCAGACGGCGTCGATGGCGACCTACCTCCGCTCCCTCAGCAAGTCCCTCCAGGACATCATCCGAATATCGTCCCTCACCGGATGCTTCTCGCGCATCGGCGTCATGGCCTACGGCGACTACTGCGGAGGTCCCATCACCAACTGGTCTGGCTGGCACAGCCACGCTGGCGACAGCGAGACCACCCAGCAGAAGCTGCTGGACTTTTCCATGGGACTCCACGCCAACTACGGAGGCGACTGGCCCGAGGCGACCAAGACAGGCCTCGCCCATGCGTACAAGGTCATGAGCTCTGATGCGAAGACCCTCATCCTTCTGTACACCGACGCCCCTCCTCATATGCCGAGCACGGCAGGCGACAACTATCGGATGGAAAAGATGCATCTGAAAGGATCTTGGGAGTACGGACGTTCGGGCCCGCTCTTTGCAGACTGGATTACGGGGGCCTGGGCACTCGCGACTGGAGAGAAGCGTGCCCAAGTCTTTTGTTTCATTGAGCCGTCGAATGACCACACTGCGGCAGCAACCCTTCTCCCCTACACCTTCTTGTCCGAAGTTACCGGCGGAACCTGTTTACGCCTGAAGAAAAACATGGGGTCAAAAGACATTTCGGAACTCACCATCGGTCTTCTCCTCGCTTGGATGGGCGTGGAGAAGGAGGGGGCGAAGCGGAGTTCGCAGGAAATCGCGAAACTTGTTTTCTACAAGGACAAGACGCTGATCGGCCAGGTTACGTCCGAGGAGAGTGAGCATGCGCGACAGTTCATTCCGGACCCTAAAGGGAAGCATTCCAACGTCTTGGATGAGAAGCAGAAGGTGAACCTCACCAACGATGTTCTCTCGCTAGAGAACTTGGCCCATCTCATCCCCCACCGGGAGCCAAAACTGACGGACTTCTCCAAGCGGTACCACACGGACTCCGAGTACCAGAAGTTGGTAACCGAAAAGATGAGGGAGCTCATTCAGAAGGACGTTGCAGCAATCACTCTCAACCCGGTCTTTGGAAGCCTCTGGCGCGCCGTTTGCAACGACAGGCTCAATCCCATGCGAGACGTTCTCATCACCGACTTTGGGCTTCAAGTCAGCAAGGCCGAGGGGTCTGAAAAAGAGAGTCTGAAGGCGTGGCTTGAGGAATCTTATGATCGTGCTGCCGAGATTCTCCAGGCTCTCAACTCGGTCCCGAGTACCGAGCAATACCCCTGCGTGTTCATGGATCCGACCTTGGACTTTGCGCAGGATGGGGAAACTAAGCTAACAAGAGACGAGCTCTTGGAGATTGGCCGATCTTGCGACCATAGGATTCTGCGTCGCCTCGGCCGGGTTCTCACGCGTCTAACATATGTTGGGTCAGAAAATGACCTCCCGCTTCACATCAAGAATGTTCCTCTTGAGGAGATTCCTCGAATCCCGCTAGCCCTAGCGGACAACAAATATGGTCGCCAGTTTTGGAAGGTACTGCTACATTGTGTGGTGCCGGGAACCTTGCTGGCGGCCCGCCCAGCAGCTCTTCTTGCTGCCCTCAGCTTACGTATGGGGATATCGCCTCTGGAGGAGGTGGCGTTCAAGGAGCTGCATGCGTGGAAAGACAACTGGAGAACCTTGGATATCCCCGAGACCTGGAATACCAGCTGTCTTAGCTTGCTGGTAGAGGCGGATGAGAAGGTGCGCAGCAGGAAGTCCGCTGCAAACGAAACGCGCGAGATCTTGAGCGAGGACCACCGCCAACTCTTCAGGACGCTGGTTGAGTACAAGATGCTTGAGTTTAACTTGAAGACTACCCTCACCGCCAAAATCGGTTGGCACCCGGACCGAGCCAGGATGTCCATTGGACCCATCGCCGTCTGTAAGCAGTGTCAGTATCCCAGGTCCGTGACCATCATGTCCAACAATGGAGTTTGCGGAATGTGTGTGCCTGGTACCTACGCTCGGATTGCAGACTCTGAGAAGGATGCCGCTCGCCAACGTCTTACACATGGACATGTTTCGAAAGAAGACAGCGATGCAACCCCAGCCACGTGGGTTGAGTGCTCCATGGCGCACTGCCGGGCGCAATATATCGTCTATTTTGTGGAAGACCTCAACGTCCGCCCCAAGTGCCACTTCTGTCGGAATCACCGGGAAGCGGCCCCTTTTGTCGAGTGCAGCACTTGCTTGAGCCGTATAATCTGGCCGGAGGAATACCGCCCTGTCGATTTTGACAAGACATCATTCAAGTGCGTAGGATGCACAAGCGGAAAGACAACCATCATCGACGAAGACACCTCGGCCGAGAACCTGATTCAAGAGAACGAAAAGTCGGGTTGGCTTCTCCAGAACACCGACAAGAAAATCGAGCACCCCTTCTCAGGAAGATCTCTGTTCCACGTCATCTCCGCCGCGAAGTTCGATGGGTTTACCGACAAAGTCAGGGTTCTACCCCAAGCCACGGAGGACCCGGAGCTCAGGATCAAGGGGAAGCTGGTCCGCAACCCACAAGAGCTCATTGACTGTCTTCGGGGATGGGTAGTCTCGCGGAAGGTCGAGCAAGGCACCTGCGGTCTTTGCTTTAGCGACCTCAAGAAGCGCGACATGCGGCTGGCATGCGGGCGTTCCGGCTGCAAGCAAGAGATATGCGAGGGATGCATGAGTGCCTGGTACGGTATCAATGCCCGTGGCCGCGTCATCAACGCTGCCGCTCTGTGCTGCCCATTCTGCCGCCGTCAGCCTGCTCCCCAGGCTTCGATCCCCGCAGAGCTCAAGTTCTTGGGCGGGCTGAAGAACGCAGTCGAGGAGTCCCAGGCGGGGTGGATATACGCCTGGTGTGTATCCTGCGGGTTTGCCAAGCGGTACATGGAGCGTGTATGCGCGGCTGGCGCAGGCCCGGTGGAACTATCAGACTGGACATGTGAGGGTTGCGTTCAGGATGGGGGGGAAGGTTTGACTACCATCAAGGAGTGTCCCCAGTGCAAGACTGCAACGGAGAAGGCGGGTGGCTGCGACCATATTGAGTGCCCGGTCGAGGGGTGTGGCGCTCACTGGTGTTTCTTTTGTGGAAAGGAGGTCGCGGAGGAGGAGATTTACGAGCATATGTCGGTGAAGCATGGAGGGTGGTATAATGGGGGAGACCTGGAGTATGAAGGGGAAGGGGGGGAGGATTACAGTGACTACGAAGGCAATTAATTGAGCGGCTTGGTCGAGGTGTTTGAGGGAAGAATGGGGCAGGGTGGTTTCTTTCGGGGTGTAATAGCGCTTTCAAGCAGCGGAAAGAATGTTGTGTAGCAGCAAGAACAAAGATAGATCTCTCAGGTGGAATTCACTACTAGTACTAGGTAGCACTCGTACTTCAGCTACCTGACTGAATATGGCTGTTGATGCGCGAATTGGTGAAAGAAGTTGACGGGCTCCAGTGGTAGACAATTCGCAGAGCAAATACTCCTTATGCCCCCTGGTTCTTCCCTAAGCTAAGGTTATCTTATACACAGCTGTCGCATAGCCTCGGAGGCCTGTTTTTAATCCCCCTGGTTAAAGTTTCCTGTCAATGGAAAATAAATGACATGTAATCTCTAATAACTCCTAAGTGCCCATATAGAGACTCTTTGACGTTCTTACTAGGTATTCATAACTAGGTTGGATTTCATCAACAAAATGAATATGGTTTTGTTCCCGACACATCGGATCGGCCAGCAGCTGGCCCATCTGACCCCGTATTGAGTCCAAGCTCAAGCTACTTGTCGTTTGTTGATAGCTGATCAAGTTTTGTGATGAGAACAGTGCCGCATAAGAATTAGCTAGTCCCCGGAGATTTGCATGGGTGACTTTTGAAGGGTCGACCGCAGACACAATCACCACACGCTGACAGTGAAGTAACTAGGATTTCCACGAGCACTATACCGAACAACAAACCAGTACCGACTATATAATGTCGCCGCTGTCCACCCCCACTATCACATGGGACAGCTACAACGAACCCGAACGGCGTGTTGAATTGCCCCAACAGCTGCTTGGTCCATGTTTCCTGGCCGCTGCACTGAGGGAGACTGTCGACGACGTGGCTTGATGTGCGTCCTAGGGGAGTGGGTAGGTGCTCGTTCTGGTGCCAGCTGAACGGATGTGTTCGTGCGTCTTGCCAGACTGGGGACGGTCGATGCAACGAGGAGTGTCTTGCTCTTGGCTGTGTCGCGGGAAGAAGGTGGTGCGGCGAAGAACGGTGTCGGGGCGAGGAATGGCGTCGGGGCGTTGGGCCTCGAGGAAGAAGTCGGAGAAGGACGCCGGAGGGTAGGGCGGAGAGTCGGCATTTGGAGGTAGTCGACGACGAGGCTGGAAATGCAGCGTCGGGGAGTGGGTGGGTGCTCGCTCTGGTGCCAACTGGATGGAGATAGTCGACGAAAAGCTCAAAGTGCAGCGTCGGGAAATGGGTGATCTTTCTAGTGCCAGTTGAGCGGAGGTGAGGTAGGCCGCTCCGCAATTTTCGGAGCATGGAAGCACGCCCGGAGGGGAATTGAGGTCACAGCGGGATGAAGGGCGCTATCCCTTATTGTTCTAGAGATCCGTGGACGGGAATCGGGGGGAGAAACGCGAGCCAGAGTCGAAAGAGTGAGGTACCAAACTAGGTTCAAAGGACTTACGACAAACAGTAAGTCAGCATTGGGGACGGGATGTCGGGAAGGAATCTCGCCAGTTTTCTGGTCGGGCACTGAGTCCTGGCTGGAAAGACTGGAGTGGTAGGCTGCCACCAGCATTGATGATACCTGAGGCCGGAGCGAAAGAGAGTGACCCACTGCAGATTACCTACCAGAGGTACCGTGCTTTCTCGAAGTTTGCCCAGACAGCCAATGTGGTAGCTCCAAGGCGACGCACCTACCTCTTTGTTGGTACGCATTGAGGGGTATCCATCGCAATGAACGCACCGGGATAGGTGGCTGCCCTTACAGATGACACGTATCGCTGAAATGCTGCACCAGTTTATGATTACGGCGAACTTGCCGCTGCGGCGAAGGACAGCGATCACCGCAGCAAATTGGACCACTTAAATGAGTGCGAGGAATATGTGCTCCGTGAAGTCCCACCACGCCTCCGCCAAGCTCTAAGTCGAGAGCTAGAAGTAGATTTGAGCACTGTGGAAGAGAATATGAGAAGGAAGGCTACGGCATGCGTCAAGGCCCTGATTACCGACGCGTTCCGAGAGTTTCGCGAGTCCGCGTCTGGGACTCGAGCTGGACCCTCCTCCGCTCCGAATGAGGGATATGAGGTAAGTGGAGCTGTCGAAGAGGGCTTCTGGCTCCCAGGGATGGGTTTTGATTTCCTGGACGTCTCCGCAATGCTAGGTGGTGAGGAAATTGGCTATGACCAAGGGTGTTTGTTGGATAACATCATGCAAGGCGAGGATATCCAGCACGACCAGCAGCCTGGAAGCGCAAAAAAGTCGTCCGGCTTGGGGTATGTGTCCAAGAGCCCTGACGGGAGCCAGGAGACTGCAGATGCATCATTTGGGAATACCGGGACATGGTAGAGCGAGGAGCTTGTGTCAATGCCACAGGATCTTGGAGAACAGAGATCCCTCACCGGCTCAGAAGAGTGGGAATTGCATTCAGAGCCCTTAGTTATATGGTTTGGACGTTCCTGTCTTGACCCTCGAGCCGTGCTGTGATGCCTTGCAACATCCTGTCGGTAAGGGTGCTGTCGGTCACGGCCTTGTCGCGGAAATTCATCAACTTGGGCCACATGCCTGGTAACCGGGACGTGGCCTGATGCCTCGAGGAAGTCGGTCACTCAGTTGACGGCGTCAAAGAACTTAGATTCGCCGGTAAGCTGAGTCAGTCGGGTGATTCCAGGGCGAGCGACGCTACCCCCGTGTCGGCCAGCTGCCGCTCGGCTCAACCGCTGAGATCACCACATATGGCACCAAGATCGGCGTTAACACCCTCATCTCCAGCTCTGCCGACCGCACCCATATGTTCTCGGCCAGAGACACACAGATGCTACCGCCGTGGTTGACGTCATGCCACTCGGCATCCCCCGAATCAACTGGGACCACAGCTACACGACACTACACACGCTACTCATTACAAATAAACTTCACGAAGACTAAGGACCAAACAGCTCCACACCCACTACCCCCTACGGAGCCTGAGCGCACCGTTCCCATCCTTCATCAGCTTAACGTCAACGCCCTTCGCCGCCTCGGCCATCTCGTCTCCCGAAATAACCGCGGCGGTACTATTTGCCTCCAAGCCCCCCCTTATCCTCTCATCCGCCCCGTACACAAAATAGGCGAGAACCGACTCCTTGACCAGCGTCTCGTGTCTCGTGGCGACAATCACCGCAACCAGCAAGCCCGCAACGAGCATGATCTCCACCATCGGCAAAACCAACCAGCCCCATCGCACGCTGATGTACGTCTCGGAGAAGAAGGCGGTCCCGCGAACCTGCTGGGCCTCGGTGTTGTCCCCGGGCTCGACGCTTCGCATCTGGTTCGTCAGCGTCGCTGCGAGGTTAGGGATGGCCGTCTCGAGGTCCGTCGTGTAGAGGAAGGAAGCGATGTCGAGGACTTCGTCGCTAGGCTTCCCGGCGAGTGGATGCGTGATCACGGAGCGCGAGAGCAGGCCCACGCCGAGGTACGACCAGATGTCGTTGTTGAAGCTCCTGGTGACGGTGTAATTCCTCGGGCCAGCGTCCTCAAATGCGCCCGCGGTGTAGATGATCGTCGGAGAGCCCGAAGTAGAGTTTATCTCCGCGAAGATCAGCGGTTCGGTCGAAGTGGGTTGGCGGGAAGAAGGGGAGAGGCCGGAAGGTGCCGCGCTTGGCGAGGAGAACGTCAGCTCGCACCAGAAGAGGCTAGCGCGGTAGGTGCTGGTCGATGGTGGGGTCGTGTTGCCCGGCATGTTGTTGTCCGTGACTTTGACAGCGGCAAAGGCAAGGAATTGGCCAGAGTCGTCAGCGAAGCTGGTGGAAGATGTTGACAAGAAGAGGGAACTGGCGGGACCGAAGGTTTGTTCTTGCTTGTTGTAAGTCATCTCAAGCGGGTCGAGATGGTCGTCATAGTCGGGGAAGGTGTAGGTGCAGTTGAGCTGGCCAAAGGTGTTGCCAGTGCAGTTGGCCGCCGTGATGGCAGTTACATCTTCAACCGTGCTGCATATGCCCATCGTTTTTATTTCTGGCCAGGAGCAAGCCGTAGCTGGTGATGGGCACTCGAGCGTCGGCTGGAAGATGTCGCCCGATAGGCCATTGATGATGGAGGCTTGCAGCTTGAGCAGGTCTGGATTCGGCACCTGAGAGTTGGCTATTATTGTCCATTGTCAGTATCAGTTAGTACCACTGAATACCTATCCATAAACGGTAGAAAACTAGGCATAGTGAGGAGACTGGACTTGCTGAATTTTCCTTGAACGTATGCCTTCGAGCTATAGCTTTCAGCACGTCCCAGTATCGCCGTCACGTTCCTCAGCTCGACCTCCCGCGAAGGAAAGTCCAGAATCTGCTGTGCGCTCGGGTCGATCCCCAGAGCAACAATGGTGATGAAGGCAAAAGCCCAGCTCAGAATGGCGCGCCGGCGCAGGTTTAGCAGCAGCATGGTCGAACCCCAGGGACCACGACTAGCATCGTCAAACAGCTGCAAGTTGTGCAGTCGGTCGGAACGGTGCAGGTAATGTCTCCACTTGAGCTGACTCAGACAGGCTGCAACAGGAACCATCATGGACGTTTTTGCCACGGTGGTGAAGACGGCAACGAGTGAGTTCACCTGGATCGGCAGCGTCCAGCTCTCCAGCGGCAGACTGTCGACCTGGAGGAGTAAAACCAGCAGCAGGATCATGCAGATGACGCTTAAACTCGCTGATGCAATCTCCCACCACCACCAGCTGTTGAAGCTCCCTATTCCCTTTCTTGCTGCTGGAAGTGTGGTCTCCGCCGGGATGTGGTGTAGTAATGGCCTCTCTGCTGCGGATCGCGGGTCGCTCGGGGTTAAGGGAATCGATGTTTCCGCTGTATCAACGACTTCGTCGATATTCCCGGGATTGGGCGAAATTGGTGTGCTGCTACCGTTCTTGCTGTGGCTTTGACGTGTGGTCAGCGCCGCAGCACCGTTCGTCGAATTTGGCTTCTCCATTTTGTTAATTGTGAGTCTCGAGTGGTGGTGATGGAGAAAGCTTGTATGTACAAGCTGACTAGGTAATTTGGACCTCAATATCTCGTCGATTATATGTCCCAGAACCACGGAGCTATGAACGCACAACACTCCACGGCTTGAGTAAAGGACTTGTTTTATGACGGTGCCTCCAAAATTGGGAGCCACTGGGGGCTTGTTTCGGGCTGTGCGCTTCGGTAGCAATCCCGACAATCCCTGCCTTGAGTCCGAACAAGCGAATGCGAGCATCGTATTCAGTCACTAGAAATTAGCGCCAGGAATGGGCGCCTCTTTGTTTGGAGCGTTAGCACGCATCTGTTTTTGAGGAACGTATCGCATTTGTAATTTATCTGACATTCAGGATCTGCATAGGGCAGTGCGCAGATCTATGCGGCGGTGCAATGTACACATCCTCTAAAAGGATAGAAGTAGCAGTCTTGGGGGCTGACAAACCGGGAGCCTTAGTGTGTGGTACATTCCAGCCCAAATGAACTGCGAGGGAAGATGTGCTTTTTCTGCGAGGAAGGTAGGGATGTAGATTTGAGTCCCGGGTGCCTTGCCTCTTGAAAGCGATATCGGTCTTTTCTTGAGGTACTTCCTTGATCACGGATGCCATTTGCTGAACTGGGACCGAAGCTGCATTCAACCCATCCAATGTGAAGGGTCTTCCACGATCCATGTCTTGAATGATAATGGTCCATTCTCGCCCATACATGTCCAACAAACCGTCTAGGTAGAGCCTATCAATAGAGTGACACCTTGAGGTCAAAACCCAGGAGCCACCCCCACCATAAAAGGCATCAAAAAATCCATCTTCCCAGCATCCACCCCCTGACTGCGCAGCACCGAATACGCCATGCACAAATGGAACATGAAGTTAGGGAGGCTATACCCCAGGATATACCCCCTTCCGCCCCAAGCTGCAGTCTGTCCATTTCCATACGTCACCTGAAGCTCTCTTTCTTCGACACCCTCCAGATCAGCAGGCTTCATTTTGGCAACCTCCCCTTCAATCTGAACGATGGCCTTGTCGACGTTGGCAATGAGCTGCTCGAGCGTCGCGCCCTCAGTCGTCCAAACTGGCGCCTCCTGCTCGCCGCGGGTCAGGAGGCTCAGTGCACTAGTGGCGAGGTTGGTGCAGGATTGGGCATGGAAAGCCAGCGACGCGGTGTCGTTGGGAAACTTGGCCAAGGGGAGGATTGCGGCGGTTGCGTGGGAGGATCCTTTGATGAGAAGAGTTTTGAGCATGCGCAACCCGCGGAGGTGGAGGTCGACGCTGACGTCGAAGGCGGTGATGGGCGCCATGGCTTTTGTCGATGGTCGCAGGTGTCGGGGTGTGGACAGTGTGTTGATGGTTGGTGGGATTGAGATGCGGGGTCTGGCCAGATATCGGGACAAGGAGAGGGAAGTGGGGCGACAAATGTGTGAGATTCTGGGTCCTGGCATACTGCGTATTTGGTCAGACACCAAGTGGGCAGCTTGTTGGTTTGACCCTTTCTTATACCAGCTAATTCGACGAAAACCCAAATCTCCAGCCACGTATCTAAATACAACCGTTGTACTGTCAAAAGATAAACCTAGTTTCTAGGACTTCAGCTTTACTAGCTATTATAAATCAAAACCTTGTGTGACTTGCAGTGATGGATTGAAAGTGTTAGAAAGTGGTGGTTTTGCAAGTGGCCACGCGAGCGAGACGGCCATTTTAGCGCCTTAGCATTTTTATTTTTGACATACCGCTTGAGAACAGCAGCAGCGCTTCCGGGGGCCGAGCCAAAGGTGGGACAGTATGGGATTCCGGACCATGTTGTGACGCGGAAGCTGGCGCGACTCAGTGGGGCAGTATCCTTGGGCAACGACGGGGAAGTGAGCATGAAAGTGAATGGCAATTCCCATGAGATATGCATTGAACACTTGCCGACTTCTGGTTTGCTAACTAAGTGCAGACCGCCCATCGCTGGGAACCATCTTCCATCTCTCCCTCCTACAATCATCGCGACTCGAGACAAGACAACATCTCTGCACACCTTCTCTTCAGCCTCCCGACTAGACTCGCCTGGATTGCTATCGCTGTCGATTATTTCTCACTTCATTATCTCCGACTTCTCATCGGTCGAGTCCTCTTTTCTTTGTCGCGACCATTTCGAGTCTACGTTGGCCCCGCGCTCAGAAAGCACCTAGTCGCTTTGTTGTCCGACACAATGTCTATGTCTCGGTTAGTCAAGCCCAATGCGACCATACTGAAATGGAACTGACAATACGCAGTGCGGTCACCGCTCTCGGCTGCCTTGCCGCTTTCACACTCGGCACTCCAGCATCGATTTTCACAAAGGCCATTTTCCTCTCCGTCATTTACACCATTGGTAAGTCGGGCTTGTGATTCACCCTCATCTTCAATACAGCGACTGTCGCCATCGAGTCCTGTTCTCAGATTAGTTCATTTCCAGAGCAGCCACTGACCTTGGTATTACACAGGCCGCGTTGATTGGAGTGCCCGCGCCCCGATCCTGCGCACTGCCCTCGCCGACGAAATCCAAGTTGATGACAAAATCAAGCTTGGTGGCTTCGAGTCAACTAATATCATCCAGGCATCGGCTGTCGAACATGTTTCCCTCGGCCTGGAGGGCAACAACAGCGATGATAATCATCACGCCTGCGTTCTTGAGACCGAGGAGAATGGTCACGACGACTTCTTCGCTGCTTTAGAGTACATAGCTCTTCCCGAATTCATGGATGCCGAGAGCCGCTCTCGCAGCTCTTCTCTGAGGTAGGGATCCCTTTACAATGCGCTACATGTACTCCATGAGCTTCAGCTAATCCCCCTTCTTTACTTGTAGCGCGACTTCGTCGATCTTCGACAACATCGCCCCTAACGACCGCGCCGCTTCCCCCGATACCGAGATCAGTGTGGACTCAGACGACACCGTTTCCCACACCCCGACGACCAACATCAGGATCACCAACATCTCGCTTCCAGTCTTTCCTATGAACTCGCCCACCGCACTCAGCCAGAGCTGGTATCGTCATCGTGTCGACAACGCCGGTGTCTCCTCGAGCCCCGCCATCAATAGCAGCCCACTCAACAAGTACTCATTCAAGTGCGAAGATCTCGCCAACGCTGTGGAAGACTTCTCTTCCCCTGTCCCAGTTGCTGCACCCAAGAAGGACTTCATCATAGCCACTGAGTCCCCCAACAACAATGGCAAGCAAGGCCACGACACGACACATGATGATTTGATCATCAATAAGCGTCTTCTATCTAGGATGGAGAAGAATACCCCTTCGAAGAAAGAGAAACAGGTTGCGCCACGCAGACGTCGTCAAGCGCTGCGCCAGGCGTCGAGGTCCGAGTCTAGCCTGCTGGCCAATCGCGAGTGAAGGAGACCAGGAAAGGGAATGTGTTGATAGTGAGGAGTAGTAGGAGTGGCGTGGCCAAAGTGTTGTGTGCTAGATGATGGCATTGTAATCTATTTTGGGGCTAGCGGAGGAGTCTGGTGTTTGGGTTCTACTTGTTGATGACGCATCAAGAATTTCAGCGATATCGGTCTGGGCACATGTGCGCAGTCTCTGCCATATAAAGCCCTGACGCATCATCGTGAGATTGCTGGGCACGCCACACGACCCTTTGCTGCCAGCGCCGACTTGAAAAGGGGCGTCGACTAATGTGAGACAGAAACACCCAATCCAACAAAATACATCACATCTATTGCATCCGCGGTCATGTCTAAGAGGTTGAATTGACCACAGCACCAGACCTTAAATCGACCGACTTTAGAGAGCGCCTCCATTTAACGCAGTGTGTCCTTGATCGCTTTCTTATGCACACCTCTCCATAGCGATAGACAAGACTATGGCAAGCAAACTTCTCGGCCTCCCCGAGGAGCTGCTCCTCACGATTATAAAACTTCTCGACCCGACCAGTATTCAATGCCTCCGCCGCGCCGACACGGTGTTTTTGCGGCTTTTCTCAGACCACTCCTTCCGCTAATGGCACCACAACCCTTCGATTGTGCCAGAGAGGAGCCCATGTTTTCCTTGGCTGCGAGGCAATCCCGGTTTCGAAAAAATCGGCGTATAACAAGGCTTTTCGCTATCTCATCAGCCCAGACACGTCATAGTAACAATGTCTTGTATGTCGAATGGCACGTAGTGGAAACTCCCAGAAGGTATGGCATTGACGACTTCGATAAACCAACAATATACCCATCAGCTGTCCTCTTCTGGGTGTAGCACCGCGCAGGGATACACATGACGTGGACGGGGCATCTCCTTCTGCCTGACTCTAAGCGTCCTACTATAGAGGATTTGGCCGCCCGCTTACGTGAACTACGCAAGGTTGCAGGCGAATACATTATCTCCCAAGCCGCCCCCGGAACGATTCCTGAGACGCGGTATTTCGACCCCAATAACTGCTGTTGCCTGGATTTCGACGACAAGTACCCATCTAACGCACCTTGGCCACTTACACCATCATATAAATCGTTGTCGACGCAGTGCTGTCGAGAGGACCCGAGTCGTCAACTCTTTCCGGTACAACCAGCCCACGACATGACCGAGACGGCGAGTTTTAGAAAACTAGGGCCCACCGGACCATGACAGCTCTGAGCTGCGGCGTCGGGGTAAGATGTAGATGGGATATAGGGGTTGACCATAGATCCGATAGCATTTGTGTTCGGGGCTTCCTCGGACCTTACCCAGGGCCCCACTTTAAGGGTGTCAGCCTAGGTGAGCTGGGTGAGATAGAGCCACAACATGCACATAACATTGACCGTGGGGCTTGGCTCGATGACTATGGTAAAGAAGCTAAGGCCTGACTGACCGCCTTCTAGTCCATCCCCACCTTATAATAGCAGAATTAGTACGGATATCCACATCAAAAGTATTGTCCAGCTCGGATGAAACGCTATATTGTATTGGGGCTAGAATGAGTTTTTTTTTCCCTCTCTAATTCTACTGCTAAACATCAACCACTGGAAGAACCCAGGATAGGCGAAGCTTAGGCCCAGTTTGTCTCCGGCGACCGGCTCGATAATGCATGCAACTGGCTTGCATTACTGGAAGAGAGCGGCAAATTTCGCGCATTCCGTACTCCAAATTTACACCTTATTCCAATGCACAATACGTAATCTTTCCGTTCAAAATGAATCCTGTTTGGTTCAGTTTTGGAGCGTTTTTTTCATTAGACTTTGAAGGCACCGCAGCAAGCCACATATCTAAAGAACTATGGTTTTTCCGGTCCAAACACAAGCATCACCATGACCAGATTTCGACCACGTTTGCCCACTTCATGATGATCGAATCTAACAGCCCTCGCCGGAATCTACGAGCATGAAGCCGCCGCCAGTCCAGATTTCTATGGTAATCGCTAGCTATATAAGACAGCAATGGGGTCTCAAGATTTTGGAGGAGGGTATCGCCGCCCTGGTATCCAGACCTCGGCATCATGGTCTCGCAAGGACTTCCTCCTGGTATGGCCGCAATGCCGCCGCAAATGCCTGCTCAGATGCCCCGTTCCCAAGCCCTCAGCTATCGAGAAGTTCCTCCTGCAGGAACTCTATCGCTCACCTTGATGGTTAAACGATGGGGGTACAGGGTATGCCAGAATGAGGGCAAGTGGTGCTGATGGAGAGCGACAGGCAGAAGAAGTCGGTTTTCTAGCTTTTATAACTCCCTCAACACCAAAAAACCCCATCAGGATCAACATTACGGCTCTATTTTGGAACCGGGCCGCGCGTGAGCTCGGCCATTGCGTGTGGCTTGGCCCTGAACCTTCTGTAACAGACTCTCGCCGGCGTTTGCAACCCCAGAAATCCTGCAGGTCAATATGCCGGGATTTTCCGGGATTTTATTGGCTAATTTGGCCGTGTGGATCCCCTCTACGCCTTTTAGCTTGCCGGCAGCGATTTTGCAAGAGGAGTGCGCTACTGGTGCCGGAGGTTGTGAAACGTTCGCCGACAAAGCCAGAGATCCAAAAACACACAAGCAATACAATCAAGTAGTTACGGATACAACCCCCACCGATTCTACCGAATCCAGTGTGCAGTGTTTCTGACAGAAATGCCACCAAATCTATCTGTGTGGTGGTCTGTCAAGCCCTGGAAGCCCAGTGGGTCTCTCCACAAATGGCCAAGCCACGGTCCAAACTGCCGCTCGGAGAGGTGGTTCAGCTGTGACTGCCGTTATCGATGCAACCACGAGTGATGTTGTGAGTGAAAAGCTGGGGAAATCGGATTGGTCGTTTTTCGCATTTTCATTGGACGGCGTTCATGCAAGTTGCACAATCGGGACAAGCGTGAGGAGCTGAAACGCCGCCCACTTTGTGCACAGAAGTACTACATAAACGGAGGCCTTCACGACGCGTTTTCGCATGGAGATAAGAGATCTTTTTTCTTCTTTTAGGCCCAAGCCTTCGTATATTGTTCCTACCTCCGAGAGGCTCGACTGTTCGATGCCTCAGGCCCTTTACCTCAGTCTTCCCTTTTCCCCCCTCTTCTCCCCTTGTTGTCCAAGGTGTACAATCTGGTCCAGTGAGTATACTGAAAATGGTAGTCCCGCCAGTCAAAAGCAGCGAGCACATATTCAACCTACGTGGTGAGACCCCATGATGGCTTATAATTTTCAGGGGACGTGTTGCCTGGATGCTGAAGGAGGTTTTGCTGGAAGCAGTCCGAATGGCCGCCATGCTGTCATCCGTGAGGTTTCTTTGTTGTCTATTGATGTATTTCCCCAGCTTGTTCGCGCACTGGGCCTGCCCATACGGCGAGGGGGTTTGTTGCTCTATTTTGTGGTTATGACTCGGATGGGCCAGGAGACATAGGGGGATCACCTAGTTACGCGATTTAATTACATTATATAACCGCCTGAATTTCCTAATTCAGCCTAATACCTTTATAACACTAGCTGGAAGATGGAAGATACAACCAACTATACCCAAATCCACTACTAAGCCATCCTGTTCCACCGGCTGATCTCCCACTCTACCTGTCTACTAGTGGCTCACCCTATTGACCACTACAGGTTGATTTGCAAGGCTCTACGGCACAAATCTTTATATTTATGTCTTATTAACAGGAAGCCTTAATTCGTGAGACAGGAAATAGGCCTTCAAGGCTATACAGTAACTATATTTAAGATAACATAAGTTTAAGGAAGAATTAGGGAAAGCTTAGGATAAATCAGCTATAGATTACCCCAGCTTAGGATTAAGAATGAAAAAGGAAATTTCGTGTGCCCAGATTCGTCGCAGATTACCAAGCTGTACATAGAAGCGCTGCTTGATACATGTATTGTACAAGTACAAACCTCAAATTCCAACACAAGCATACGTATTCGCCCACAAGCCCGTACAAGCCGTCCCGCCAACCCCCGTATTCCACGCCACAAACTGATTCACCGTAATCGCACTCCTACTCGCAATCGCCGCGCACGTATCCCCCGGGTTCACAAACGCAAACTTCTTACACCCGCTCACCATCCCCGGCTGCGTCGGCGTCGGCGTCGCCACACCCGTCGGTGTTGTCGTTGTCGGTGACGGGGTAGGATTCGTCCCAATGACACCCACGCACGCATACGTGGACGCCCAGAGACCAGAGCAATCTGCGTTTGCGGCGGGGTTCCATTGTGTAAACTGAGTGGTGGAGATGGAGTAGAGAGAGGCGATGACCGCGCAGGTTTGGGCGGAGGCGACAAAGTGGAACTTATTGCAGTTGGAGACCATGCCAACTTGGGTTGGGACGGGGGTTGTCACGCCGTTGCCGGCCGATGTGGTGGTGGTGGCTGGGGGAGGTGGGTCGACGCCGATG
>Ga0247770_1000727_pt1 | contig 30757 bp, 36 predicted proteins | sample UWRJL136409B6_FD_179943 | JGI IMG/M metagenome (GOLD analysis project Ga0247770, IMG submission 179943) | Plant litter microbial communities from Arlington Agricultural Research Station in Wisconsin, United States - UWRJ-L136-409B-6 | ecosystem: Environmental > Terrestrial > Plant litter >... | reverse complement strand
CAGCACTCGTCGCCGTCGTCCTCAAGGACAAGCTCAAGGTCGAAGGCCCCCTCAAGAAGTGGAAGGGAACCGCCGACAGCGGAAACGCCGTCTACCGGTGGTTCTGCTCCGAGTGCGGGTCTCCTATCGCTCACGCACCCGACGGCGCGCCCATCGTTGCGCTCAAGGGCGGATGTCTCGATAATGAGATCAAGAAGAATCTTAAGCCTGTACGTACCCCTATTCGTGTTTGTTGGGGGTAGTGGGGGTAGTGGGGGTGGTGGGGATGGTAGTGCTAACGACGATGATGATGGTAGGACACCGAGATCTGGACGGTTGGAAAGCTTCCCTTCTGCCAGGAGAAGCTGGCGCACCCGTTCGAGCATATGCCTACGCAGTAAATGTGTTACGACGACGATGACGACGATGATGCTGACGAGATGAAACAAACATAAATAACGCCGAGGATATACGAGGGCGCATTCCTTTTTCTAGTTCTTCCTGTTCTGGAGATGGTGGGAAAAAAACGAGAGATATTTATTAGGTGTCTAGTGATATCGTGAGCCGGGAGCGGCTAAGTTTGGATATCTAAGCTACGAGTAACGTAGCAAGAAATCAAGTAGCCTGGAGTGGGCAGTTGATTAGATACTGGTGGGCCTGACCGACACGTATGGGTGCGAGCGCATTTTCTTCACGCAGCATGGCACTGCATCAGGTATCAGTCAGTATCAGGGGAACAATGAGATTTGCTTCGCCTCCTATGCCTATGCTCAGCTTTATGCTCTTAGATATGGTGATGCTGTTTGCCGTGGCGTGCTTCTTCCGGGGCGCGAGGGTATAAAAAGGGGTGCTGAGTGCTGAATTAGGAAATAATGATAGCGCCCGCAACTGCAACAGCCGCAGCGATTACTACTCCGAAAAGGCCCCCATTCGCGCTCACAGTTGATGTCGCTCCGTTCCCGGTTCCTGATGGCTTCGCGCTGGCCCCCGCTCCGGACGCCGTATTTGTCGAAGAGCTAGTCCCCGTCCCGCTCTTACCACCCGAAGCTGGACCGGTTGTTGGGGTTATTGCTGGTGCTGTGAAGAGCACAGATGCCGTAGCGGCTGTTGCGGCGCCCGTGATCCGGCCAGGGCCTTGGTGCGTGGTCGCGGTAAAGTACAGACTGACAGCAGTCTGACCAACGGCCCTGTCACTGCTCACTGTGTCGCCCGTTGTCGGGAAGGGCGCCGCGGCCTGGATGCTGCTGAAGATGCTAGCGAACTCGGCTGTTGGCGTGGGCGCGCTACATAGAGAGCTTGACACCGTAGACAAGATGCTCTTATAGAAGGCCACGTCACGCTCCGAACGAAGCCCGTGGATGAAGAGACACTGCAGACAGAATGGCCACTCGCTGAAGAAGGAGCCATTGCACATGCCTGTTGAGCGTCCCATGGTTAGCATGCTGATGTCAGGGGCTCTGTGCGACCTATGGGTGCAGGGGCACTTACATTGCTGATGTGCCTTCAGCGCAAGGGGACTCGTCCCGTTGGCGGTACAGACGGTCTCGATCGTTATCAGGTTCAGGCACGGTGGGACCGTTTCGGACATTTGAACTACTGGATGACAAACTTCATCCTCGTAGTCGATAGCCCTCGCCAACAACGCCATGTCGAGCTCTGGGACTGCGAGTATCGACGGTGCTGAAGCAAGCAGTGTTGAGAGCACTGCTGCTCGCGAAAGGTAGCGCATCGTCGAGTTCTGCTTGAACCAGTCTCGCTTGGCTGGATCTCGTTGGCTACCTCAATGGCAGACCCAGGAGGAGCAAGAGCTGTTGAGTTTGGGCCACACGTGGGCGCTTGGTGGATTTCCCAACGTACCAAGCGGCCGACACACCACGATGCTAGGCTAAGTCTCCCTTTGCGCCGTTGGAGAGGAGGGCATTCGCTACCTCGGACCCATGGTGTACAAGTAAGGCCTATGTTTGGGTTGTGACAGTTATCTTGTCCAAGACGAACAAGTGTCGAGCGGGAGACGTGAGTGCCAGCTGCTTTTGGGCGCTGGTTGACGCAACCGTCCGCGAGGTTGACGGTGGCAACTGACGGGCGGCGGGGGATATGCGTTGTCGATATATGTTGCCCGCGGCGATCACTTAAGATCCTTTATACGAGCAACACCACGCACCAACGGACACGATTTAACTTATCTGGGACCGCACTGTCGCTGCTCATTGGTGACCGCCCTCGGGTAGCAAGCAAGCAGACGGAGATGCATCGAAGGAGCGATGACCTTCGCTTGCCCTTTTTACCGGCATTGACATGCTCGGAGTTGCGCGTCCCGTCTCAGCAAAAGACCCAATCTCATCGCTCAAGACCCGGTTGGTGAGACCCCATCAACGGCAAAACCGTGCCGCTGGCAGAGGACGCCTCATCAACTCGTGTTGGGTTGATAGGGCCAAGACATTTCTTTCCCAGCGGCTGGACAACGAAAGCTGCCCTCCGCATCCATCGGCATGGTGTGTCGGCTCCCGCACGATCTTGCAGATCTGGGCGATGGCCTTCTTGGCTCTGGGAAGCCGGGGAAAGGGCCGGTTGTTGTTGACTGCCGGATAAATCCAAAAAGACCCGGCGGTTCGGCACCCACCACCCATTATTTCCACCAAAGAGCGATTTGGTCGAGAACCGAGCGAGACTGCGACGCAAACGATTCAGACAGTCGGCTCGAAGCCGACTAATGCAGCACGACGATAGTAACCATAGCCGCAGTGGAGATATCTGGGGCCGTCGTTAGTTTTATGGGCTGCGACCTGGGAGGCATGGGAGGCTGGATAGGGGGTGGCGATGAATGCGGCCGATATAACGCATTGCGGCGTGGTTATTCTTGTCAGTGGTGGCCTCTAGGTTTGGTGAGCGGATTTCGTCTGCACTTGGTCCTTCAATGCGAACCGCTGTGGCTCCCTTAAGACGCGTCTTAAGGAGGTCGTGGTTGGTGAGGAGAAGAACTGTCGGGCTGAAGCCTGTCTGCTTTCGCTTATCTCACTTACAGAAGTATGGCGTGTTGAACCGTCCCAATCCCATCTCTCAGGCCAAGGTTGAGATGACAGGGCGGGCCAATTGCTGATGGCAGGAGCAGCCAGCTTTCGCAGCTGACATACATCAGCCGGGCACTACGCGTTGGTCGGACGCAAACCGCGAAAGCACCTTCCACGAAGGCTTTTATAGGCTCGCACCACTAACGGCCCGCGATCTCGAGGATGCAAGTCATCAACGATGTTGTCAAACGTTCGCCAATTCTCGGGATCCCTCCCCAGGTCTGGGCTTGGATCGGCCGGCCGGCGCCGCACCCCATACTCATCTCTCAGTGGCTTACGACCCCGAGGACCCCTGTCTTGGACCCTTGAGGATCGCACAGCTCGGGGTTACATTGGCGTAACAACCTTCGGGGGTCCCGCCGTGGATAGTATGGCCGAACTAATAATCGAACCCGAGCTGAGAGGAGGTCAGCATCATGCACGAGGTTTCTTTGGCTTCCGCATTTCTCTCTCCCTGATGCTTTGTTCTCCGTAAGATCCGCGAGCTCGACTTTCACTTCTCCCTCGCCTTGGGATCTATGGCAGTCAATTCCAGGCGCTTTCCCATCCGATTTACGATGGAGCAGTCGAATTAAGTGCCTGACGCCAGCCAGGTCCACAATTGTTCCCGTCGCCATGTCCACCACCGTCCTCCGGACATTGATCGCCGGCTGGCTGCTTGCTATCGCCGGCGCCGCTCAGTACGAGCCGTTCGTGCCCGCAGAGACGGGCGCGATATTGTCGCCTAGGTTTTACCACGCCACGCCCGCCAAACCGCTCGCTGCTCTCGGGAGGCGCCAGGCGCAATGCATAGAAGGGAATCATCCCTGTATGTAACCGCGGGAGCTTCTACGCGCTATCGAGATCTTCCTTATTAACCGCGCCATTCGGAGTATAGGCGATGAACTCGGCGAAGTCGGAAGTACGGCCTGCTGCCCTGATACTGCATAGTATGTGCTTTGCGCCTGCTTCTTCTCTGTCAAGGCCCCGCGTTCAGCTGGTGTTGCTGTTTTTGAGCAACTCCACCGAAGTTGCTGGGAATGAAAGTGGCAAGTCAACGGGGAACTAGTGTTCTCTCGGATCATGAACTATTCGAGTCCACATGGGCCCAATGGCCCAATACTACCCTCCTCTTCGCAGTTACTGACTGAGATCTGAATAGCTGCATTGTCAATGCGACCGCCACAACCAAGGCAGCATGTTGTCCCGTCGGCTCAACGTGCGACTCTCCTTGTAATGCGCAGCAATATCAGTGCCCCGCCACGGTAACGAAAACAGAGAGCGGCAGCACGATAACATCTGTCGCAGCAGCATGCTGTGGCCGCGTCTGCACCAAAACGTCGATGTTCGGCTGCGCGGCATCTTTCGGCGGTGGATGTTGTTCTTATGGTTCAGTATGCGGCACGAGCGAGTGCATTTCTACTGTGTCTGCGTCTACATCGTCTAAGCCAGTGGTAAATCCGGCTCCCGAAGGCTGCACCACCAGCCAGATCAGCTGTGCTTCCAATCTCGGCGGTGGTTGCTGCGCAGTCACTCAGAGCTGTACGCTTGTTAGTGGCTCGCCGCATTGTGCTAACAGCATTATCGTCCCAACTAACAGCGGGGTCTCGCTGGTGGAGGACAAGGCCGAGCTCAGCGTTGGCACGAAAGCCGGTCTTGCCGTTGGTGTTGTCGTCGGCTGCGGACTGCTGATCGGCCTGGCAACTTGGTGGTGTCTCCGGAGACGGAGGGAAAGAAGCGAGTTGAGCTCACAACAACCAAGACCTACAGGCGTCATCGGTGCCGTAGTGGGTGGTGGCAGAGGCCCAACCGATGATGCGTCGGAGATGGTGTCGTATCGTGGACCATTGCCCGGCGTGACACACGATTACTTCGGGCCAGACGCGGCAGTCGGCCCTTATACGGAATTCCATAACGATTCGGGCATCAGCACACCGAGAGCTGGTGTCCCGCTCCAACCGCACGAACCCGGCGACATCGCGGTCCCTGTTGAACTCGACTCACGTACCCCAGAGCTCATGCCCCAGGGAGAGTCTGGGGCTAGGACGCCAATCCCATCACCTCAGGTTGGCGAATCCGCTGCAGTACGATATGAGTTATATGGCTCCGAGTTTTTGGATCCCAATGCATTAGCATCGTCCCCTTTAACACCGACAGTCCCTTCGCCACCTGAAGGACCGCCAAGTTCGAATACCGGGGAGAGGTTTTGGAGAAATCAAGGGAGCTGATAGCCATGGCTCCCAAATGTAACAATATACATGACAAGGCAATGACGACATACTAGTTTTGATTCAAGTACAACATACATACAGTTTTCCGTGAATGGATCACATACTAGATCATACGTCAACTTGGCCCTCCTTTTGGGTCGACTTCATGTTATGGGTTAAGGTCAAGCAAAGCTAGCAGCTATTCGAATGGGTTGTATCTTCATAAGTTCAAGTCAGATATGTCGACTTGTAATCAGCTGGAGTCAACACGTCATGGCAACAAGGACGCGAGATGAACATGTCCGGGTAAGGAGGCTTCTATAGCAGCCCCTGCAAATAAGGCGGGTAAATAGTACCTAGGAAGTTACCCTGATAACGCCAGCCCGATTCTATACACAACAATGCCTATCCGCCTCGGAAATGCGACAAGCTTTTTCCACCCCATAAGCCCCCTCCCCTTGGTGAAAATGTAGACAACAAGAGTCGGAGAATGCAACGGTAGTACAAGTACAGTTATATCAAACAAAGAGAGTCTCCTCTCTCTTTCCCATCCCCCGTTTTCCCAGATGAAAACAAATATATTAGACAACGCCGCGCCGCTAATAAGACCAAAGAAAAAGGAGATGAAGGCCAGATCCCCGGAGTTAGATTAGTACTGTTTCCCTATGCTCCCTGTTCGACCCTGACTGATGTGTGGTTTCATCTCAACTCAGGATGCCGCCGAAAGGTTTGTATGTATCGAGGTCTTTCAAAAGTTCGTCCACGACGCCAGGGAGATAGCGGTCGACATATTGTTTCTTGGCTTCGACCGAGAGGGTGCATTCAGCCTCGCTGTCGGCCCTATCCCGCCCGCCCTTGGCAGGACCATTGGCACGGCCGCCGAAGACTTTCGCAAGCTTGCTTGGGCTTCGCTCAAGAAGAGCTGGGGTAGCGCCGTCGGTGCGCGCTGCCGCCTTAGGAATGGACGGCGTCTCAGGGGTAAGGTAGAAGTATAGGAACTCAGTGAGGCGGAACTTGACTTCACGACTGGTCTCGCCATTCTTGAATAGCGAGGTGATGGTTAGCAGGCCGTCGAGCTGCTCGAAAACGCGCATGTTCTGAGGGGTGTCGAGAAGGGCTACCACAAGGGTAATAATGGTGGCGCATTGGATGGCAGGACAGTTGACGGGCTCGACGAGGTCAAGGAGGAGCTGTTCGGCGAGTGATGTGTTAGCCTTTGCTAGTAGAAGAACTGGGGAGGAACTGCTCAATGGTGTACTTACGTTCATGTGCATGCTGCGCGAGAAGAGGATCTTGCTGGGTGGATGGAGGAGTAGCACGCCTTGGATCAGGTCCAGCGCGTTGACGATCAGCAGGTCGTACTGGCCATCGCCACCTCGAACCACCAGCCAGTCGAGCGTTGAGAGCAGACGTTGCGCAATGTTCCACTCGAAACCCTCCTGTAGCTTGAAGAATTCCCGAAAGGCCGGATCACCCCCTAAGTCGCCCAGCCCCTTTCGGGGTGGTGAATCCGAGTCTCTCCCTTGCTCTGCGCTGGATTGTTTCCTTGGGCTGCTCGGTCCCGAGAGACAGATCTGGGCAAGCAGGCCTTCCACTTGCTTCAGTCCCTTCTTGATTTTGGCCCCATCGTACGACGAGAGGTTGTCGAATGCGAGCGATAGAAGCGACTCCATTTCGTTGTGGGAAGAGGAGATGTTTTGCGATGCGCCGTGAAGCGATGCGCCTCGAGTGTCGCAAGGACGGTAACTAACGGGAGTTGACTATTTTATTTCCGCAGATGCCGCCGATGCGCAACGAAAGCAGACTCGAATCGCTGAGAGGATGACTCAGGTGGTCTGGATTGTATCGCTGGAAGAGACAAACAGAACGCTGCAGTCGCGGTTGCTGTTGGTGCGGAGGAATGAGGGAGTGACGATTCCGATTATACGCTGCTGATGGCGGCTACACTAATACAGCTGGTAATGAAGGGAAATAAAAAACACTAGGCGGGTATCAATGAAGGAAAGGAAGCCTGTTGGAGCTTAGGAAAAGAGTTCGACTCGAGGTCTACCAGCGGAGCCTGTTTGACTTCTTCCCGTTTCAGGTCCGCTGCTTCGCGAATTCCGTTGCACTTCGCCGGTGCCATAGCAACCGCGACCGATGGATGTGATCCCAGCCGATAACACAGCGATAAGGCTTCTTGGAGGGGTCCGACCAGGGAAACCACAACCTGGGGCAAGCGAGCGAATCAGCCGATAATCCCTGCATTGCACCTCAGTGTCCACCAGACCCAGACCCCCGGCTCCCACAGCTCCCGAAGCTGTGGGTTTGGCACGCGCTGCCTAGGTCATGGCCAGCCAAGTCGATCATCCCATTCCTTAGCAGGAAAACGCTCCCTTAGGAGACGACCACCCCTGCAGGATAAAGGGACAACATGCAGCGATGAAACAGGGATCGGAGGCGGTCACTTGCGACGGCATCCAGAATCCTTTTCTTCCGAACATTCCTTTCCGTACTCCGGACTGGTTCAGCCCGAAGAAGCTCGCAAACCCAGCCTTTGCTGAAGAGACTCGAGCCCGCCGATGGGCCAGCCACTTTAGAGCCTCCAGCCTGCGCCCCGTCCTCTGTTCCGCCGTCTTGAGACCCGCCGCCGTCGCACGTCTTAGCCTCCTGACTGTGCGGCGAGGGAACCTATGCAGCAGGGTTTGTTAGACTTCAACGACAATCCTGTCGCTGTTTTCGCCAAAGCGTCTGGTTTTCGAGCTAGCATATATATGCCCGCGGCCATTCTTCTCTCAACCCCAGCTGCTGAACACAGACGGACGCTATTGCATGCCATCTAGCTGCTCACGCGACGAGAAGCCCGCGAGTCAAACGCCTCCAGCCAAGGAACCCGTCGCATAAAAGGCCGGCGCGGAGCAAACAAGCTCCTCCGTTCCCCTCCCCCACCTGCGAGATCTTGTTCGGCCCCACATCTATAAGTTGTTGAGCTCGGGAGAGCTTAATCTGAGGTAAGTGGCCATGAGGTTGAAAGTCCCGCGCGATCCTTGGTTCTAGCTAGCTCGGTATACACGTGTAATCCTCATTCTATCCCGCACCTTGGCTGCGTCGCCGGGTTCTTTTATATGTTCCCCCGCTTGTACGGAGCGTTGGAACCCACTGCATGATGTCCGTCCCCATCCCCGCTATCGTTTGGCAGCAATACCGTGCTGCGCTAGGACGTCATTGGGTCCGGGGCAGCAAGACATCGCCGCTGGGAGACGCACCCGACCTAAACTGTCTTGCCGCATCCTACTACTGGTTACTCTGTATCTCAGTGATCCTACATCATGTTGACAGCATGGCGCTAACGTGTGTTGATGGAGGCAGCTGAGGTTCTCGCATGTCGTCACCTGTGGCTGAATGCCCCCGCTGCAACCCAGCCTAGCTTGAAATACGCCCCCCCCACGTTACTTTCGACCATCGGGCTCAGATGTTTCTCTCACGTCGATCCTCGAAGAAGGAGCCCGCTGCGATGGCCGCCCCTTCCACGTCCGCGACCGCCTCTCCGATTCCGAGCCAGACCCCGGCCTTTCAGTCTCCTACAAGTATACCACCCCGCACCTCCTCGACGTTCTCTACCACTGCCGCCAACACCCAACAGACGGCTTCCTCCAAGGCGCCGCTTCACTCAGTCCCAGAAAGCGACTGGCTCGCTGGGTCAGGCAGCCAGCCTCCATTAGGACACGCCCGACACCGCAGCCGCAAAGCCTCGATCGCATCGGGGAGCACATCTTTCCTCCTCGCTACAATGTCGCAGCCCTCACAGGGCCCCCCTGACCCGAACCGCTTTGCGACGGAGGACTTCTTTTCCGCCTCGCGGCGGACATGGTCCGAAGAGAAGGACAAGATCCTTACCGGACCCTATGACTACCTCAATGGGCACCCGGGGAAGGACTTTCGGGCCCAGCTCGTTAAGGCATTCGACGCCTTCTTGGAGGTGCCACAGGAAAGCTTGGAGGTGATCACCAAGGTGGTCGGCATGTTACACACGGCATCGCTGTTGGTTGACGACGTTGAGGACTACAGTCTTCTCCGCCGTGGTTTTCCTGTGGCACACTCCATCTTTGGCATCCCACAGACCATCAACAGCTCCAACTACATTTACTTCTGTGCTCTCCAAGAGCTCCAGAAGCTCAAGAACCCCAAGGTCATAACTATCTTTGCTGAGGAACTGTTGAATCTCCACCGCGGGCAAGGCATGGACCTCTTCTGGCGCGACACGTTGACGTGTCCAACGGAGGATGACTACCTTGAGATGGTCAGCAACAAGACAGGTGGCCTCTTCCGCCTAGGCATTAAGCTGATGCAAGCCGAGTCCCGGAGCCTTACCGACTGTGTGCCTCTGGTCAACATTGTCGGCCTGTGTTTCCAAATCCTCGACGACTACCAGAACCTGTGGAGCAAGCAGTACACGGAAAACAAGGGCATGTGCGAGGACTTGACGGAGGGAAAGTTCAGCTTCCCGGTCATCCACAGCATCCGCTCCAACCCGGCCAACATGCAGCTGCTCAACATTTTGAAGCAAAAGACCGACAACGAGGAGATCAAGCGCTATGCTGTTGCCTACATGGAGAGCACGGGCAGTTTTGAGTACACCCGCAAGGTGCTGGCGGTCCTGACTGAGCGCGCCCGCAAGATGACGGATGAGCTTGACGAGGGTCGCGGGAAGAGTAAAGGGGTCCATAAGATCCTCGACAAACTGATAATAGAACAGTGACCGACGCGGGAATAGCCAGGCAAGCGTTTTGGAATCTATTTTGTCTGTGTTTGTTCCGAATCTTATTTCATTTTCGTCTGGTCTGAGCGTTGTGGTTCGGGACCAAATTTTGATATCACTAGCATCATCACATTAGCCCTTGTCATTTAGCTGATACCTTTGATCGGCGCGGGGGAAGAACACGCGCAGAATGGGCGCAAGGATGATGATCACTTGGAGGAAAACCCCCTACATTTACGTTTGCACGACATCAGATACCGCCTAAATAGTAGGCCCACGGCATGTGGCGAGGAAAATCGGTTTCATTTGGTGATGGTAACCCTTCAAACTTGAGTGGTACTTATATCTCGATGAAGAGCCACAATTCATGCAAACTAACTGATCATTTCTCATGATGTCTTGAACCAGTGAACCCCAGTCGCACAGAATGTTTGATATGATCTTTCTCGCTGCGTAGCTCGGTGGCTCTACTTTTTCATCCGCCCTTTGGTCAAAGAAAGGCACAGACTTGGCAGAGAGATCTGCAGTGTTGAGTCTAGAAATTGGAGGTTTGCCGCAGGTACAGTACCGGTCTGCCAACGCCACGGGGATGCCTCTCATGTCGCACAGCATCAGCAACAGACCCCGGATCGGCAATCTGCATTCACGGATAACCACACGGACATTACTGCGCATGCAACCCCAGTGCTGAGCGGGAAGCGGCAGTAAGTAATAGTTTTGCGACTTTTTTATTTGCGGTTATTCATGATATTCGTTATCCAGAAACAACAGATCGTCAGCTCGATACGGTAGAGTGGCTATTAGGATGTAGAGGTCACGTTTTTCCGTTTTACCATTCTCACCCACCTCCGTCTCCTCCAATCGCCGCGCCGGCCCATACCCTCCTCGCCTTCTTCCCAGCTCACCATTGGTGCCTGGCCGGTGGTACCGCTGGATGTTGTCTGTCTCGAGTAGTTTCTCGAGGGTGAGGTAATAGCCCCTGAATCAACTAGAGCACCTGGGTCCTGGGCTGCTGCTTGGCGTTGCTGCTCATGCTCGTTGTAAATATCGTACACCCAGCGCTCACCCTCGGTCTCGACCTCGACGCCTGTGATGATGCGTTCCTCAACCCATTCGCGGCTCCAGAGATCGAGCGCCCATTTCTTCTCGCTCCACTCCCAGCCTTCCGGGGGAAGTACGTCCTCGAAAAAGCGCGAACCGGGCGGGCGCTGACCGGCGATGCGCTGTGCTGATAGCGGGTCGTATGGTGATGGGCTGAAGAGCCATGGCTCCCATTCACCGGTGCCGACGGCCCCTGGCGATGAGCTGCCTGAGAGTCGCTGTAGCTCGAAAATCTCGACTTCGCGCGTCTCGGGTGCCTCATCCAGGATGATATCGGAGCTTACCCAGGAATCGAAGGCGGTCTGTGCAGCGAGGTTGGGGTCTCCATCGCCAGAGAGGTACTGGGCGCGAGCCTGTTCGATCAGCCCGGCCACGAATGGGTGGCTTGACCAGATGGCGCCCCAGCCCGCAACGAGGGCCAAGAAGCGCCAGGGGATCAGGTGGGCGGCAATGGACATGAAGACAGCCGCGGCGCAGAGCAGCACGAAAATGGCGGAGGAGAGGGCCTCGTCCGAAAAGTTGGTCTTTGGTACGACGAGCGTGATGACCTTGTCGTGCGCTACGCTGAAGTCCTCCATGCAGTTCTGCAGATCGCCCATGTTGCGGAAGAAGTCGCGCGAGAGCTCCTTGACGGGCTTGACGGTGCGCGCGGGCGCGAGAGGGGGGCCACGGGGTGAGTAGCCCAGGTTGCGCACGCGGTCGGGCTCGGCGATGGGCGCAGGATGTCGGGCGACAAAGGAGGGGACGAGGATGCTGAAAAGGGCGACGGCGAGTGGGATGACGAAGAGTAGATAGGGGTCTAGGCAGACAAATGTATATACGGCGAGGAAGGAGAGCGTGTGGGAGGGGGGGCGCCACGAGAGGAGCCGCAACACGCGCGTCTGGAACTTGAAGACCACACCGATACGGGCGTTGAATCGCCGGAAGTTGTTGGACATAGTTCCCACAGTAAACCCCGGCCGCTCGAAATCGTCGCTGCCTCCAGGCACCTGGACCTGGGGTTGGCCGGGGGGCACATCGTCAATCGGTATCATTTGATGGAGTAGCCTGGGAGAAGACGCCTCTGTGTAAGTAATGCGATCGCTGTAAGAGGGTGATTCTGTATGCTGCTATACTTTTCTAGGAGCATGTCTTGTAGGTTTGCGGCTTTGATTAGTCCACGGCGTAGACCCTTCGCCTTCTTCGCCGGGTCGGCGGTAATCGCCGCCTCTCGCGGGAGCTCATCGTAGTGTTCATCGATAACCTCCAATTCGTCCGCCGGATTGAGGAAGGCGGCCGCAAAGTCGCTTGCGAAGTCGGTCATGGTAGATAAACGGCGTCCGGCTCACGAGGTCCGAGGTGTGGGCGTCATGCCAGCCCCACCATCGCCAGTCGGGAGGGATTGTTCGCACTCGTTCCTGCTCGATTGACCGCTGACGATATTGATTGCAGAGAAGTTCTAGCCGCAGTAACCGCGCCCGCTTGATTGTCTTTGCTGAAGACAGGTTTGTGTTGCCCGAGGGTTGCGTGTCTTGGTCGTTGACAGCAGAGAGGGCTGGCTGACCAAAGCCATCTGACGCAAGAGGTCTTGGCACGCGGGCGCTCCCAGCTGGCCGCCTTCACATGTGAAAAATAGTCGCATTCGTCTTGCAGGAACTGTGCCGTTTTTCTGCGCTTTCGCCCTGGATTTATGCAACAGGAGCGTGGCAAGAGGCCACTCGAGCGCAAATGTTCACGTCGAAGCCATAGTCGATGGATCTCTACTTTCGTACACTCAGACGTCCTTCTTCTTCTCGGTTCCCCTCCCCCATGTTTACGACAAACGTTTTGATCCACACAGCTGGGCCTGAGACTAAGTTAGGGGTGCCCTGCACGCGGCGTGTGTGACCCTGCTGCTGCCCGAATTACCTGAGATGTTCATTTGACACCCCGCACTCATACCGCAAATCGCGACCGCAAGTAGATTCTCATCAATGGAGCAACTCGAGTGTTGCGCTAGGCAAGGAAGTCGCCCAGACATGGACATACTATTATCCAAAGAGGTATAGGTGTTTGGCGTGTGGCCACTCGCGTTGTCTCCCCTGGCTGGGAACGTGGGCGAAGGCGGGACCGTGTCGCGGCGCGTTGTCTGGAATTGTAACCACTTGGCTAGCATCTGAGACGTCCTGGAAATGAGGTCGGTTGGCGGGATCCTGCAGCTAGAACGACCTGCTCTGGGGTTTGCGATGGCAGTTTGTTTTCTCAACAGGACGAACTGTTCATCAATCCATTCTTCAGGATATTTGCAAATTGTTTGATAAGGGAGATGGGGACCTACTGGGAGGTTGCCCGAATTTGGCGTGCGGTGAGAAGATGTGGACACCGCGCTTTATTGGATCCTGAGACAACGCTCGAATTTTCCGTGTCAAGTAATCGCCGAACAGCAAGGCCCTGCTCGTATAATGATTGATAGATCTTGACGACAATGGAATACACTTTTGGATGGTGCAGTGCGGTCTTGAGTATGCGACACTGCTTGCGATAGCAACGCAGAGAGGTCTTCGCAACTCTGGTGAAGTTCACTCAGCCATCACTTTATCCTCGCTCAGTCCGAGCCGAGATTAGAGCATGGCGTTGTCCCTACTGGCGTCATGTATGTGCCGCCTGGAGAAATCACCAAACCGTCTGTGAAGAAATATCCAAAGTATGGGAAAAGGGAGAAGGGAACTGCCCGGCCATTGTAGGTTGCTGGGTGGGTTCCCAGGAGTTATAACGCTGGGGTTTTAAGCAAACAATAACATTGGCGGTCCGGCGTGCGGTTGGCGGCCGACGAGTTTCAAGTCCCGGCAGTGCCAGGCGTGCCAAACTTATGGTTCCAACTCGTCGTGGTTGGCGGTCTTCGTCACTGGGGACATTTGTTTTCCTGTGGCATTCGAGCTAGACCAATTGTGTATTCTCCGTGATGTGAGCAGGTTTCTCAGGTTTCTCGTCGAAATTCCGTGGCACTGGACCTGTGTAATAATTTGGCGGGCTGGACACATGGACCAGCGAGACACAGACCAGGTCGAGTCGGCCGATTTCAGAGTTCGCCCATTCAGTGCTAATGAGTCCGAGGCGGCCGAGTGCTGCATCAAGCAGATTGAGCGCGCAGCTGCCCTCATCTCATGTCCGTCGGAATTGGCAGTGTGCGCGTGTAGCTATTCCTCATCGCCCTCCATTTCCGTCTGCAAGAGCGGGACTCTCTGCCGGACCGCCTCCTTCAATTTGGGATTCTCGGCAGGTTGCGGAGCAGAAACGTAAAGACCCGTGAGGACCACTCAGGGGCTAGAATGCTTTGAGTCTGTTTTTCTTCAGGTTGTCGAAGCTGAAATTCGAAAAAGGAGTGACCGCTGGTCCCCTTTTCATTCTGGGCTCCACAAACCCCTTGGAAGCTGCACGTCCCGGGGTTCTGTTGCCCAGTGAGAAAATAAGGCGTTCTGCGCCTAAGCGTGCTCCTGTCGCGCAGCCGCTCCCCTTGGTGCCCACACTTGGCTGCCCCAGGCCTCAGAGCTCGGTCTACCACTGCTCCGCTGGCTGGCTGCCACCTGCCAGCCAGCCATCTCCCGCACCCGCTGGGGATCCAAAAACATCCAGCGTCCCTACTCTTCAATCCACAATCCACGACAGTGACACGTCCGACTGCGCGAAGAGCCAGCAACAGGAAGCAGCGCCGTTTCCCTCTTCGCATGAACACGGCGTCCCGCACGCGCTCGACCACCCAGCCCGCGTCCTCGGAATGAGGTAGCCTCGGGATTGTTCTCAGCTCCCTGACCGGACTGAGGCTCGATGCTCTGGATTGGGGCCTCGAATCTACACTGCGAGGAGCCACCGACCGACCTCGAGCATCTATCACGGCGCCGCCCGCGAATTGAGGCTCGCCTCCCCCCTCGTGACGGCCCTGCGGCTTGCGTTCCTCTATGAACAGGGATATTCACGTCCCCGCTGGCCCTAGACGGGAGAACCAGCTACCCTCCAGGTTCGCAACACTCAGCACCCGCCCGCCCCCCAAACCTGCCAAACCTCACCCCCTCGCCCATCCGATGGCGCTCTCTCTTCGCTCGTAGCGTCGCGGGCAGCTCGCTGACATTGTTGATCTGTACAGGAGCAAGGAAAACGCTAGTCCTTCCAAAATCGGATCCATCCGTCGATCCACCGCCGACGCCCCAATGCTCAGCGCATCCTCCGCCAACAACCATTCTCTATTTTCTTTCGGTGGCAGGAATGGCGCACCCGATGAGATAGACGATTCTACCGCCGCGTCTTTCGATTTCCTGCCTTCTGTCAGCTTTGACGACCTCCAGAGCAGCCTGGAGTCGGCATCGACAGATTTTAAGCTCACCCAATTTCCGTCACCGACTGGCCAGGGTAGCATTTTGGGGGATCGAGGCCTCACGATCGACAACATGGTTGAACACTCTGGCGTCATGCAGGGCGCCGCCAGCGCGCGCACCACTGTCCAACAGCCTCTACCAACACGACCATCTCGAGCTGGATCAATTCTGCGCAGACCAAGCACATCGAGTAGACAGCCCAGTGGTTCGTCGGGTGTGACAGCCGGCCCTGGTGTTCCCGGTGCCCCGACCGCTCCGGCAGCCATGCGCCCGCGTCGTCAGAGTCATTACCCTCCAGTTTCTAACTCCAATACCGTCAAGCCCCCAAGAAAATCCGCCGGCCCAGTGATGTACGAAGGGGGCGATTTCGAAACCCGGAAGCGAAGGCCGAGCATGGCGTCGGTGTCGGATAGAAATGGCGTGGAATCGACACGCTCCTCGATCGATGGCGGATCTCGTCCAATGGGGGATACAACTCGGAATCTCACAGGATCGCGAGCTTCCAAGGCGAGATCTGTACAGCCGCCGCCCCGAGCGAGTCAGTCCATGCTGTCACCCGATACCAGCATCCTTTCGGTAGACCAAAGCCACATCTCAATGGCACCCCGGTCGCCGCGACCCTCCGCAAAAGGTGCCAATGCAGCCCCCGCAAAACGGATGTCGATCATGCCGGGTGTCACCCATTCTTCGCATGCAACGGGACTTGGGGCGAGGACCATCAGCCCGACGGATACACGGAGGATGAAGCGAATGTCCATGCATCAGACCTCGGGCCCACCACAGACCCCGTCGGCAATGAATCCGTTGCCTCTAGCGACGGAAGTGCGTGCGTCATCTCGCTCGCCATCCATGCTACCACGCAAAATCTCGACTCCTTCATCTTCTCGAACCACGCCGGACCCAAATAGGAAGTCGTATAGCTCGGGCCTCTCCATTGGCTCAACCAACAGCTTCAATACTGTGCGTACATCAACTGGTTCGATTCAACCACGTAGTCAACAGGCTGGCAGCTCCAGGTTACCGGCCCCGAAGGCCCTGAACCTTCATAGCTCCTCGAATGCCGAGGATGACGAGGATGTCCCACCGGTGCCCGCCATTCCAAAGGTGTACGAGTCTCCGAAGGAATCTCCTGCCGAGATGTCGTTCTTCGAGAAGAGGAAGTCTAACCTTGCTTTTGATGCTAGCAGCCTCAATAGCAACTCGACCGGGAGTGTCTCGTTGTTGCAAGCGAATGAACCGCAGCTAGCGAAGGTTCAGCGGAGGACCAGCAATCGTAAATCTGTTCACACCTCAAGATTAGACATGGAGAAGAAACCGGCGGTACAGAACAAAAAGAACTTACAGCCGTTGCGGCTGCCTCCAATAACATTAGGGCCGCTTAGCACACCTACAGCTGCGAAGATAGCGGCTCTGCAAGAGCAAGGTCTCTCGGACAGGAATCTCTCACCACCGCCCACAAGGCAAATTGCAAAGACGCCCACGACGCCGATGACTGCGTCAAAGGGTAGCTTTTTCGGTCGGACCCGAGGGGAGGACAGGATGGATGTGCAGCATCTCAGGAGCAGCAGCTCCGTTCACCGAACCAGGAGAGAGAGTCCTGCTGTAGCTGAAGCGACGAGCTCATCTGAGTCTTTCACGATTCCGGTGTCGAAGAATGGGAACCAGCGGTCCGGGATGTCGCCGTTCTTATCGTCTTCGGTGCCAAAGGGAGGAAACATGGAGTCGGCATTTCTGAAGCGTTCCAAGACGGGGGGCGATTATACGCTTCCACTAGACGCTGTCCCGGATGTGCCTTCGCATCAGCACAAACCTTCCGGGCCACGAGCGCCGAAGTCAAACGCAACATTGCCCTCTGGCACGAAGTCTCCACCTCCACTTTCCAGCCCGGATGAGCCGCCGACTCCGTCATCCATGAGCTCTCTGAGGCGGAAATTGAGTTTGTCCTGGAAGCGAAGCGCATCTAAAAACAGCATTAGCCAGCTCCATGATAAGGCTGATCAAAACAATATCAGACATGACTCCATGCCACCGCCCAGGATCCCCATCTCCGCGACCCTCAATAATGTCTCGACGACGAAGGCCCCAAGCCCCACGCCTTCCACAAAATCGAGCGGAACTGGCACCTATCTCGAATCCCGAAGACGTAAGAGTTCGGCCTCGAGCCTCAACGCCATAATCGCTCAAGATCGGAATCGCAGCGATAGTCTGACTGTTTCAAAGAAGGAATCAACGCTCGACACCGTGGCAGAGCGGTCGACGTTATCATATAACGCTTCTGTCGTGCAGAAGATTCTGAAACCTAAGAGCTCGACGAGTACTCTGCGCCACCACGACGTCTGGACAGCGGATCTCGACAAAGATGACATGGTGGCCGAAGAGGAGATGAAGAAGCTTGGGCATCGACGCAAGGAGACGGAATTGGCTGCTAGGACGCTGGATGCGCTCCGGAAGCGGGCCACAGCCAAGGAACGCGTGAGCCCACAGGACGCCATTCGGATCGCCGTCCTGAACATTTACGAGCGGGGCGAGATCGTAGACTACAAGGATATCTACTTTTGCGGCACCCAGAACGCCGCAAAAGTGGTTGGCGATGTGCAGTCTGACAGCCCCAATTTTGGTTACGATGACGACCGTGGAGACTACACAATTGTGGCTGGTGATCATCTCGCGTATCGCTATGAGATCATTGACGTGCTCGGGAAAGGAAGTTTCGGGCAGGTGGTCAGATGCATTGACCACAAGACTGGTGTGCTGGTTGCGGTCAAGATTATCCGCAACAAGAAGCGGTTCCATCAGCAAGCTCTTGTCGAAGTCAACATTCTGCAAAAGCTCCGCGAATGGGTAAGTTGCCCCGCCGCTTGCACCTGTGGCCCGATTGTGTTTCGCTAACCCTCGAACAGGACCCGAAGAATAAGCATAGCATGGTGAACTTCACCCACAGCTTCTACTTCCGCGGCCATCTCTGCATCTCTACCGAACTTCTTGATATGAATTTGTACGAATTCATCAAGTCCAACGCTTTCCGCGGCTTCTCTCTCAAACTCATTCGGCGGTTTTCGAAGCAACTCTTGAGTTCCTTGAACTGCCTGAAGCAACACAAGGTGATCCACTGCGATTTGAAGCCAGAGAACATCCTGCTTCGTCATCCGCTACATTCCGAAATCAAGGTCATTGATTTCGGCTCCAGCTGCTTCGAAAACGAGAAAGTGTACACATATATCCAGTCACGGTTCTACAGGTCCCCCGAGGTCATTCTCGGCATGACATATGGCATGCCCATTGACATGTGGTCGCTTGGTTGCATTCTCGCCGAACTCTATACTGGCGTGCCGATATTCCCCGGCGAAAACGAACAGGAGCAGCTGGCTTGCATAATGGAGGTCTTCGGGCCACCAGAAAAACATCTCATTGAGAAGTCGACACGTAAGAAGCTGTTTTTCGACAGCATGGGCAAACCACGCCTCACGGTTTCCTCGAAAGGCCGTCGGCGACGCCCATCCTCAAAGACGCTTCAACAAGCCATCAAGTGCGACGACGAGGCCTTTTTGGATTTTCTCACCAAGTGTCTCAAATGGGATCCTGAAAAGCGCATGAAGCCCGATGAAGCCATTCGTCACGAGTTCATCACGGGTCAGAAGACCGCAGTTCCTGTCTCCCGGTTACGCGACTCGTCCCCGAGCAAGCGGGTCGGCAGCGTCAGCTCGACACCGAGGCCCCTGCCCGAACCACCAGCGGCTGCGAAAGCGAGCGCATCGCTGCGCCCGCGTGACAACAATGGCTTTAGCACCATTAGCCCGCTGAAGCAAGGGGTTGCTGCATCTACCTCACGTAGGACATCGGGAGTCAGCACTACCTCGAGCGTCGCTGGCGGTGCCGGCATGAAACGGATCAGCACTGGCGCCGGACCCAACTATGCCGCTGCAACTGGCTCCATCGGTAACAGCGGTCTCCCTAGAGCCTCGGCTCGTAGCGTGAGCGCGAAGCAGGACCTCGCGGCTGTGGGAGCTACAGTTGCAATGGGTCGGCGGGCTTAGGAGGCGCAGACGGCAAGAGGGATGAATGGGCAACAACCACAAACTTGCAAGATTCGCTAGGAAGCAACAGGGGACAACTCATGGACACGACATGACTACTCCAAGGCCGTCCCAATCGATTGCGGTGGGTCAAGACGGCGGGGTGGTGGCTGGCGGAGAATCAAGCAATGCTTCTGTTAACAGATGAAAGATGACACAAAAAAAGGCTACGAGTGGAAGTGGAAGGTGATATGACTTGCGGGCGGTTTCAGCCTACGATGACTGGGACGGAAAAATAAAGAGAGGTCCGGCTCGCACGAACGTACGAATGTTGCTGGGGTTGACGGGATGGATGATGATACCACATTTTGCATGGCATTGCGTGTTGTCCTTGTCCTGATTATCCCTGTTTATTTTGTTACTTTTTCTTGTCGGTTTGTTAGGGCACTAAACCGCCGGCGCAGCGGGCTTATTGCTGCTGGCACTGCCATGGAGAGCAGGCCAAGCTGGTTAGACAGACGGACCGAACTACTTATTACTATTACTCTATTATGCATGGCTCTCTCTCTTCATCTTCCCGTCTCCCAAGTCTGCCCTTGCTCAATCCCTAGGTACTCGGTGTTCTAGCTGGAGTTTTGGCTGCTCGGTGAAAGTGATAAGGTGACGCTCGGCGTGACGTCGAACTGATGCATGTGCGGTCGAGTTATCGTCACCGAGTGGGTACTACCTCCCTGTCCAATATTCCTCTTGTTTCTCCTCGGGGGCGGGCCAAACTGTTTCTACCCTGGGCCTGGTTCCTCATTTCTCAGCTCAGTCGAGGTGGTGGTTTACTCTATCTCCACCAAACCTACCCGTCACAGACGCGTGTATCTAACTTATCCAAAGACGGAAGGACGAAGGTCCCAAGCAATACTCGGTCGCGCTACGTCGGAACAGCCAGCCAGTCTGCCTTGCCTTGCTTGCCGCTGTGCATCTTAGCCGAGTACTTTTGCCCGATGCCGGCTCCTTCAGCTCGCAGCCCCGATGTCTCGTTACACCCAAAACCGCAAAAGTACTTGGAATACTTACCGGTTTTTGTCTGGTCGGACGGGCTGGGCGCAACCGGTGACCGGCGACCGGTGAGTTGGCTGGTGAATAGGTATCGTCATGATTTCATTTATTTTTTTCGTCTCTGCTGTCTGCCTAGATGGATATGGTGGTTGGGCGACTGAGTGTTTGGGGTCTGAAGGGGAGGATGAGGCGATACGAAGGGTGCTGTAAACCCTTTCGGGTCCTAGATGGCACTCGAGAAGCTCTCTGGTGCCCTTGGTGCCCTTGGTGTATGTAGGAGACTCGGTTCGCCTCGTGTCGCCGAATCCTCCCGTCTGTCTGCTCTTGTGTCGTATCGTGCTGTTTGCCTCTCGAGCTGGGTGGTATACGTACTCTGATCCTTGAAGCCTGAGAATGAAGCTCTTAGGGGCGCTGCTCTACGCCAGGCATCTCATACGACTACTGTCTCCGATCTAGCGATGGTGTGAGATATCACAGGATGAAGTTTCTAGTTGAAATGAAGGACAGCCGTGCGAAGCATGCAAGGAACTCTGTTGTTTCGTCAAGCTCTTTGCCTGCGCCAATTGAGGGTCTGGTGTATGTCAAGGAAGCCTTGATGTTTTCTTTACAAGTTATGGTGAATAGCCATCAGGTACCTACGATGTACAATGCAGACAGGTCTGAATAAGGTACTTTGTAAACACTTTCAATCCAGACACAAGTCATGTGAGGCCCCATCCAACACATCTCCACGGAGCAAAGTGACTTCTTCTTTGCTGGTGCCTTCGTCCTCAAAGTTTCGAATGTTTAATTTAGGGACGGGTAGATAGGGCACAGCCAACGGAAGTATTTGTCTGATCAGCGACATAAGAAGGGCGGGGACGGAGGCGCAGGAGGCGAGTGCTCATCGCTTCGTCCTTGAGACGAAAAGTACTCCGGGGGAGAAGACAACCCCCATACCTACGCCACAGGTTCCCTTCCATCCCGCCGGTCCGGCCCGCTCTACGATCCATGGCGACTTTCAGACTTCTGACGAGATCCTCGAGGATACCTGGGTATGTTGCGCATCTCAAATCTGGGGGCCAACATGAGTCAGCATTGAGTTCTAACTCAGGGCCAGGTTAGGGCAGTGATATCTCGTCCGATCTTCAGCTCTGTGACACAGATCTCAAATTTGTTGCGATGGCGTTGCCGGCGGTGGTGGTTACTCGTTGGGGCGGGTGGAGGAGGCTGCCTTGCTAGTGAGGCTCGTTGCCCGGCAGGCATTGCCATGAAGGGAGCATGCGTAACAATATGGACAGATTGTGCCTCATTGAGTGGCTCGTATCTCCTTTGTCTCAGTGCCAAAGCTGAAAATGTATTCCTGCAGTGTAAATTGAGGTTTGCAGCTGTGGGTGTCCCCCTATCCTTGACCGGGACGGGAAGAAAACGGAAAGGGGATCCAAGGGAAGGGAAAACGGTATCCATGCGGCCGCACTGCATACCTGAGGACCCTATTGTTAGACTAGGCAGAGCTGTCTTCTACGAGATGTGAAACGTGGGGTTATGAAGCACTCTTTTGCAATAACTGATGCGTAGACGCCACAAACTAGACACATGCTTTCAACTTGGCCGATATGCTGGGGCGGCCTGCAGGGGTTCTGCAGCTATTCGGCCGTCAATCATCAGCCAAATTCGATGGAGATTCCGGGGTAAACCTGCCGGCGGCAATGCTGCTGAAAGATGAGACAAAGCTAAAGCGGCGTAAAGAGACTCGTGTGGCTCATTCATCAGCTGTTCGGTCCGAGAGGCTGAGGTTGTGTGATAGATGGACCGTGGGGGCAGATTGGGGGCCGAAGCGGCAGCTCTTCCCGCGTGGATTCACTGATTCCAAGTCGAATACCTCGCCGCGGTCGACAATTCTCAGGCCACTTGATTTTGCCGGTTGGCAGAACTATCCATCCAACTCCGGAGTGGCTGTGAGTTGTGACCAGTTGCGCTGGTGCATTGCAGCGCAACATCTCGGTTTTCGGTGAGGCTCAACTGAGCATTTCTCCATCCTGTCCAATGGAATCCCGGAACCAAAATGTGTCACGAGAGTCGAGGTGCAGTTGACAGACAACGTCAGACATGACGTCCACTTGCTTCCTGTGTCTTCGACTTGCATAGAAGGAAGAATCCCGAGGCCGCCGGGAACTGTCCTAACACGCAACCAGCGCAGATAAACCGGTCTTCTTCCGTCAGGCCACGTCGTCTTCCGAGGTTGTAAGCCTGCACGCACATGATGAACCAGCTGCCCAGTAGTGGTCCGTTGCGCAAAAGATAGACATGCGTCGACGCTGGTTAGGAAAACTGCCTGACCAGGTTCGGAGCGGTCCGGGGACCGGTATGTTCCGACGCTGACGCTGGGGTGGTTGGGGGTTGAAGCAAATTGGAGTGACGACAGTTGAAAGGATAGATAATCGGATTTGAAGCATGGTGAGAATTCTGGTGTCTTCTTCCAATGGGACGGGGGGGAAACGCCGGCGCTCCACTGGGAGCAGCTGCTGACTTCAGTCCTCACAACTGAGGACACGAGGAAGGGAGAGGTCATCAACGTCAAGGTGCCTGAGCAATGAGCAGCAGTTGCTGGTGGATGGCCTGGAGGTTGGTTGCGTGCAGGCACCTGGGAGCTAAGGTTAGAACAGCTTCTGCCTAAACAGTGAGCGACGCAAGGCCCTTTGCTATGGGAACCAAACTCGCTGCGGAAGCCGAACAAAAGCGAACCTCGCTACGGATTATTCGAAACCCGGAGGTCTAGACAATGTATGGTGGGGGACGTGGAGTTCGTCGTGGAAATTCCCGGGCAGCCGGCGACGCCGTCTCCAGTTGCTGTGACTGACATGTCGCGGATGTGCTGCAACCGCGAATAGGGATGCTGCTATTGGACCAGCTTGGCGAAGCGGAAGCGCGGATGGTGAGTTTTGCTGCAGTCACTGCAGTTGCTGCTGGTGAGAGCCAAAGTCCCCAGGCCGTCAGTCAGCCATGGTGAGGCGGTGCACACAGGGGTCTGACTGGGAGACGCCTCGTTTTGGAACCGGTGGGCTGGCGAGGTGGTGGTCGCAATCGATCGCCGTGAAGAACGACAGTGGGGGGAGGGTTCGAGTGCCGCTGCAACTGCGAGACATGCAGACCGCGGGAAGTCGATGGGAGGCCCGGCGATTGGTTGCCGTCCGAAACATTTGGGTATTGCGTCTGCGCGATCCCCACACCGCGTAGCGTCCCGCCGTGGCAGCATCTGCGTGCGAACCCGCCAGATGTGGGCACCTTAGGATGTGGATGGGGGCAAGCTGCGAGTGGTTCAGTCCTGTGCCTGGATGAATCACCCTCGGGGTAAGGCTGAAGAAAAAAGCCTAGAATGGGGTCACAAAAACACCAAATGAGACGGGGCCAAACTGGAGACATGCAAAAACAGAAAAATCAGAGTAATTGTCCAGCTCGACATGGAACTTGGAACACTTGCGGGCAATTGTGGCCTGCAGGCACCGGTGGACTGGCAGCCCGACGGCCGCGGAAATCGGGAGGGAAGGGCCTGGGGGTAAGGTCAGGTAAATTAACTTAGTTCGGTGAGCGACTCAACCCGACAGGACTTGTCACATGCCCTATAATTCAGGTTCGTATTCTGGCTGCCAACTGGGATGGTCGTTCCTTCCACTCAAGTGCCGTCCTGCTTGGCTGCTCGATGAGCATTCACGCACCAAGTACTAGGAGTACCGAGATGTAACCGGTGTTTGCGAATTGCAATTCACAACTCCCCATTGCCCAGGCGCTCGATCGTCAACGTTTTCGGGGGCACGAGACGGATCAGACGGAGAGGCCGCCGTACCCGGCCGAGAGATGCGGATTCCTGCCGAGGCTCCTCACCGAACACGGCGCGGGTGTGGGCAGGCGTGAACGGTGTTTGGTGGAGGGCAACGGCAAGCGTCGAGCGCATGCATCCGCCCTGACATGTAGTCCGTAAGGAAAATGCTGTGTTACACCTCCTGGATGACCTGGCTCATGCTTTCAGTGCACCTCTAGCCCCTGTGGGATTTGAGACCTGGTATTCAGCAGCGGGCGCCGCTACCGTCGCCTATCCAATAGCCGCGCTGGTTCGTCCCCAGGCCCCTTTTTGCCATTCAACGGCGTGGATAATCGCGCCGAAGACCGCCGGTCTCCTGCATATGCTCACCACCAGTCTAGTCCAACTTCGAAGTTTCGAGCCCGAGGCTGAAATGCAGCTCTCTGTCTTCTGGCGCTTGTGGTGTTGTATAGGAGGAGCTCGATATGGGGCGCGGGATCTAGGACCCATCGTGTGTTCCTGCCGATGGCGTCAATTCGCGTAGAGCCTGGTTGGGTCCCAAGCCTGGGGGACAGGGAATGTGGGACCAGGGTAACCGACAGGGGCAGCCACTGGGCGATCTGTGGCTCTCCCCGCTGCGGACAACAGTCACTCAGTCGTCACCAGCCACTATTGGGCGAGGTACGGCCAACATCGAAACTCTCGTCGCCCAGTCCAAACAGACCCCCGTGACATCTCGTCTGCTCTACAGATCCGTTGATGATTGCATTAGATCAATTCACTCAATGACCCGCTTCCGGCATTGGCGATTGAGCACCCCCACTGGACCGCAACTAAGGGAGATGCGTAACTGCACGGGTCTTCCAAGCTCCGCAGTGATGTCTGTCCTAGATGCGACGGTGCAACAGATCAGATGGTTGGACGGATAGTGATGAGATGGGCAGATGCGGCGGTGGGCCCTTGGTCTGGGCCGGAGCCAGGCCGGGAAAGAGAGAACGAAACTCCCACACCATCTCTACGATTTCGTGATGCGTGCTTCTTCAAGCTTTGGAGTCTTGGAGACGATTGGAGCCGCACGGCTTACTCTACGTCACTGGCCGGGACGGGTTTGCTCCGGGACGGACGGCCTCGGCAACGATGGCGGTTTTCGGTCTTTGCTGGTGCGGCGTACCACACCCAATAACTGACCAGGGCAGCACGGTTGCGATGTTGACCCGCCCCCGTCGGTCGGGGCTTCCTTCCATGCCTCCCGCACAGCCTTGCCCCACCGGGCGTCAGCAGACCTGAGGCCGCCGCCCCAAAAGCGTCCCAGCCGTGCGCCAGCTCCAAACCAAGACGCCAATCAGTTGGCCGCCTTGCCGCCTAGCTCAGGACCGCACCGAGCTGTGGCATCGTCCTAACACCCGTTTCGAACCTCGTCACCTTCAGCCCGGATGCTAGCAAGGCTTCAATTCCTTGTTTCCTTCGCGCTTACACCGCATCTTTGGCATCCACGTTGCCCACGCCAAACCGTCGTCTTACGGTTTCACTGCAAGATACGTCAACATCCCTGCCGCCCCACGTCCCGTCGCTTCTCGATCTCGGTCGAATTGTTGCCTCGGGTCAGCCCCGGCCGAGTCACCAGCCACGACAGTTGGGGCTCTGTGCATTCAAGCAGATAAGCTGCCGATAGCTACTTTGCTGCAACCTAGGTCGACTCGGGATCCCGATTTGGGAGCCAAGACTATGGGAATCACGTCAGTTTGGCCATGCGTTTCCACAGAAGTCCCGGAAGGGAAGGGAAGGGAACCTAGGGCGCCCCACGCCCACCGCCCACGCCAGGTCACTAGCAGCCAGCCCTCCCAAACGTCAGAAACTAAGTCCCTTCCCCACACGGCCAGGCACGGAAAGGGACCAAGTACACTTCCAGCGAAAGGCACCATGTGCTCATCAGAAGGATGATGTCCTTGCGCCGCGAAAACGCGCTTCACGCCCGAAAGGGATCCTTCCCGTCGACGCTACGACGGCCTATACAGATTACCTGCGTGCGCGATACCACTTGACCCCCCAGCATTGATCAGTAGTCAAACCGGAATCCCACGCCGCACCGGTGAAGCAATGCTGGGGGCGCGGTGCTGGCTACCGTGCGCAGAACTGGTGGTGGGCAGCCCACTCAGGCCGGCCGATTGTTTGGATCTCGATATCGGCCCTCTAGCGCACGCGTTGTTAGGCGCTTTCTCGGTGGGCGCTATCTTAAGCATCGCGAGGATTCTCGTTTCCAAGGCAGCGATAATATCCAAGGTCCACTATCCAGAAACGAACGTTACAGCGCTGCGGTTGAGTCTTTGTGGCACCCGAATCACCCGGACGAAGCTTCTCTGCAACCATGGGCGCTGACCCAGAAATGCAGCGATTGATGGGTTACAGCACAACGGGCGACATGCGCAAGTCGCTACCTGCGATCTCACCACACCAGATCGGCCTCGCAACCTCCTGCATCACCAGCCCTACCGTGGCTGCACCTCATCTCGAGCACACCACTTCGGCCGCCCCCAGTGCCCACCCGAGAATGTCCTTTTGACGTCAGCTCCCTTACCCAATCTGGCGCGCAGACGCACCGGTCGACCACACGGAGACTTTCGGGCCCATCTGCGAGTGTAGTGCGATACCGTTGTTAGTCACCCCGCCCTCCGTTTCCATTTGAAGCCGGTGCTAGTTACCTGGAATGCACCTCCAACACACACAAACGCCCCTCCCCGCAGCGCCATTAGGGGTGTCTGGTGGGGCTCTTTTTCAGTTTCCTCTCTCACCTCTTGGTTGTGCTGCGTGAACCGAAGCCGTGTTCGCGCCACCACCCTCCCGAGCGCTCCTGTTGGGTGGCCGCGGACCCCTGTCAGCCAACGGTCCCCACCCGTTGCCGACCCTGCGTTTTTTGCTGCTGTTCTGTGTTCCTGACTCCCACTTCCACACACCCCCGGCTGCGCCAGGCTCACATCCCAAATGTATACCACACGGGCGACCATGCCAACCTTGGAATCATAGCAGCAGTACGGAGTACGTACCAACGCCAGACCCCTCCTTCGTGCCTGCGCCTTCTCGCAGATGCAGACAGATGCATTAGTCTGCATTCGCCTGTACCCAGATGGAGCGCCTTAGTCACTCGAGGTCACTCAGTGTGAGAACGTTCCCTGGCGTCCGCTGCTGCCTCCACGCCTCAATGGCTGCTAGCCAGTCCTGCGCCGACGGACGACAAAACGTTCGCCAGGCTCCAAGCCCTATTAAGGCACGATGTCCTCTCCTTTGGTCGAAAGAGTGTATGAGTCGATATCGTCTTTTCAGCGCATGACCGGTGTCGTGCCTAATTACTCACATTCCTCTCGTTGTTTCCTCTGCTCGCTTTCTGTTCTCGAGTGTTTCCTTAGGCTTGCCTATACTTGCTCGCTCACGCCCTCGAGCTACTATCCGAACGCCCTTTGCATTGCTCATATTTATTCGTTCGTCTCGTGCCGATTCTGCACTTTCAGAAACTCTCGTCACCAACTTCTCAACTCACATCAAGCCCGAGCGTGAAGTATATACATCCTCGCACTCCCCATCCCGGCCAACAGTCATCATCCATTACCACCACCAACAACCACCACCACTACCCTGTCTACTCCCTGTCTCAACCCTTGTCAGGAGGCCATCAACAACCATACCGCCACAACCAATACCAAGGCCATTGGCCTGAACCTGAGCTTAGTCTCGAGTCACTCGGCAAGATGTGCTATCAACTGGTAGAACTGTACTCAGCGTGCAGATGTCTCTACTACCAACACGCCGTCGACAGGTGCGCGGCGTACGGGCGGTCAGGGCACGCCATCCAGAGGAGAACGATATTAGTGGGAATAGCCTGCGGCGAACACTCTCAGCGCGGGTCAAGCTACAGCTACGGCGCGGCCGACTATTCGCAAGTTCAGTACTCCGACTCGGGGTACCAATCCAGCCGATCCCAAAAAAGCTCACGCGGCCACTACCGGTGAAACGTGCTGTCGTCTTCGAAGAAGGGCTGCTGTTCTCAGCATTCGCCGCCACTGACACGTTTTGAGTTTGGCGGGTGGATCGGCTATCTCTACTCCTTCCGAGCGAGGTCCTCCTCCCTCTCCCAAGCCCCCTCACAGCTTTCCTTCCTCTTCGTAGGCCACGACCGCCTGATCTCCTCGTCAGCGCCTCCAGATATCCGGTGACTATAGGTTCGACTCTCCCTGTCTGATCCAACTGGCCCGGATTTATTGTCGACGAATGCCACTCCGCAACCGAACAAGCAGATCTATCATCGAAGACGACGAGATTGGACGAAAGGGCCCCCACAAGAGGGACGGGGCCGCCAATTGCGCTACAGAGCTGCAACAGCTTCTGTCCTGGGGAGCTGAACGGGTCTTGAGACCACTATCTTCGCATTTGGCGTTTTGCGATGGCAGGCCGCCGCAAGGAGTCTTGCTTTCGGCATCATTTCTCTCATCCCCAACCGTGTCAGGGGATTGGTTTCTTTGGCCGATTTGTGTCTGGAAGCATAGCGTTATGGGAATTGCATTGGGACTGGGCATGGAACGCATTTGTACAACACCCCCCTCCCCCCGGTTTTTGGGGGGGATTTCACGCCTACCGCAACTTTGTTGTGTATCTGTTTCTGGCACACGCTGTTTTTTCTTTGGGGACATCATTGGGACTCGGGGACGAATCATGCATATAGGTCACGATACCAGGCGTTTGTTTTTCTTGGGGAACACGGAATCCAGGCAACTGGGAAGGGTGGTTACATGCGGGCTTGGTTACAACAGCCAGCCTAGTGGACCCCCTTTGTTTCAATTCATGGTCTGGCTACACTTGTTATTCTGTCATTTTTTCATCGGCTGTCTTCGCCGAGGCTAATCTGTTCTCTCAAATGTTCGTTCCTTTTTTTCCCCTCATCATCATCATTGTGGTCTACTTGAAGTACTGATGCGCATGTGTCCACGACTGCCTTGGCATTTATCATGCGTTGATCGCGGTGATGTCATGGCACACAGCCTTGACGAGGTTCACGATTATTGGGAGGAGGAAAGGCGGAATGGAATGCAGCACCCAAGCTGCCGGGTGGCTTGCCCCTGCAGGTCACACAGTCATGTGTTCAGGGGACTAGACCAGTTCCAGTCACTGTCCAACAAGTCGGGACCAACTATTCACTTATAATTCCTCCATCTCGATGCCGGTCCGGGCTGGACGATGCTTTCCGTCCTCCTGGCGGTGGTGGCTTACTTACCGGGAAGGGATCGAACGAGGAGGAGGAAACCATACCTTATTGGTACTTAGATTAGAGAGGAGGGAACTGCCCACCAAGGCAGAGTCATGTTTCAAGAAGAAGAGAGGAGGCATTGCTTGCCTGGGATAGCGCAAATAGGAACAAGTCACGATTTGAAGATGACAAGGAAATCCAAAATATCATTCATGCCTAACTGGCTTTCCAATTGGTGCGAATGAGGTTCTCGAAAGTTGACACCGAATCTGGTGTTAGCTTGAGTTGAGATGGGTGGACGTTACGAATTAGGCTGCGGGAGCCCGAGGCATGTAGGTGTGAGGTTCTTTTTCGCTACTGCACTCCTTGTTCCATCCAATGGGTTGTCCCACCCCTGCGGCTAGCCGGTTACGCAGGCCAGTAGCAGCCCCGCCAGCGGCGCCCCATCTCGAATAGCCATGGCCATGGGAGGCATGTACGGGCCGCGTTAGGTACCGCTTGGGCAATGCCTTTGACCCGAAGAGGAACGAACACCTCTCTGCTGTGCTGTTCTGCTGCCCTGTAATCGTGCAAAAAACGTAAGCGAGAGCCGATTGGTGCGTGCAAGCGCAGAGAGGCGCTGCGGATTAGGCGAGGGGAGAGAACAGGGACAAAAAAGTTAAAAATGGGGGCCAAAGCCTCGCAGCCTTGCATGTCAGCACCTTGGCTGGGGGGAGGAGCCCGTTAGAGGGGCCAATCAGGGCGGTTCCGGGCGGTGGGGCCCGCGGTAGGGCGGGCTAAAAATAACGAGACTGTGGTTGTTCAAGGGTTGCTTGCTTGCGCTTGCTGTGGCGCCTCAGGGGACAGGGGGTGGACCACCGACAGTCCGGGTTGGGTTTTTTGGGCCTTTGCCCGCTGTGGACCTGAGGGTTTTCGGCGCGGGAGGCCGCTGCGCAGTGGAGGGAGTGCTAACTCTTCCAGGGTCTTCGTTCAAGGGCTGGGAATTCCACCAACGGATTTTGGAGTGTCTTGTCTCAGTTCATTCTGGCGGATAGTGGAATGACTATCGCTGCATGCTGTCAGGGGTACTACTTTCTTAGTTCGGTGTAGTTTTTGTTGACGGAGGGAGACTTGTTTCCGTGCAGAGCGTCTAATGTTCACCATTGAAAAAAAGGGTGGGGTCCAAAAATATCCCGAACTACTGGAGTTCTGTTGCCTCGTTCGTCATCTTTTGGCTGTCCTTCTTTACAGCTGCCCCATCAATAACAAACCGTTTTTCGGTCCGTATTCTACGAATAGCT
>Ga0247770_1000726_pt1 | contig 30757 bp, 15 predicted proteins | sample UWRJL136409B6_FD_179943 | JGI IMG/M metagenome (GOLD analysis project Ga0247770, IMG submission 179943) | Plant litter microbial communities from Arlington Agricultural Research Station in Wisconsin, United States - UWRJ-L136-409B-6 | ecosystem: Environmental > Terrestrial > Plant litter >... | reverse complement strand
TAGTAAAAAGAAAACAGGCAGGTGTGCCACTATTACGTTAAAAAAGGCCGTTTTCATTTATTAAAAGAAAAGAGTAACAGATTAAGTTAAGAAGAAGTTACCAGCTGCGGCAACCCCTTAGAAAAGGAACCACACGCCAGTTCTACTAAGAGGCTTCCCTAGTTAAACTTGGGAACTAGCATAGTTACTTCCTAAACCTTACACTCCTCCTCCATTATAATGTTAAACTTATAGTTAAAAAGTTTATCTACCCACTACACCAGTCCTTTCTATTAGTCCTTAAGGTGTAGAAGCTTAAAGGCCGTGTTACAGAGAAGGAGGGCGGTTTTACACTCTTTAAGGTTAAAGCGTTTCTTTTCGTTTAGAACCTTATATAGAACAGACAGGTCGTTTCCATAAACGTTATAAGATAAGTATACAGTCCCACCAGCCGCTATATAATGGCCACACAACTTACTTTTACTAGCTACCTTACAGTTTAATAGGTTTAGGTGGTGGTAGCGATTACACTTTATAGGTATAACGATTTTAAAAGTAAGAATAAACTTAACATTAGTAATACGACGTTTAGTTAATAAAGGTGTTACGTTTCTCCTATTTTTAATTACCCAGTTAAATAACATAACAATTAGTGAAAAAAGGAAGGAACGTATAAGTAGTTCTTTGTAGAAAAAAAACGTTAAAAAGGGGGAATTATGTGACAACCCTGTAAGCCGTCACTTAAGCCAGGGCGGCCTAATAAATCCCCTATAGAAGGAACAGTGTAAAAAGGCAGTACACACGGTACTATATATTAGGCCAGGGGTGTAAAGACCTAAAGCCCTTACAACTAATTATTAAGTGATCACTCTAATCTCGCTAAAAATACGGTAATTACAGTGATTAAAGGCATTCTAATTATTATAATCACTCCTCATATTAAGTAAGTATAGTAATTAAGGTATAAAGTACCTTTTAACTAGTTAATATAAATAGTTATAGTTATGCTTATAACCACTGTAAGGGACTCTAGTTCCTCACACTAATATTTAATTATTCATTTATATCCTACTGTTCAAACTCACCTTTATACATTATAGTAACAACGACTTACAGTGACATTAAACCCCCTATCTAGGAGTGCTAGCTTAATAAGCCGTCTTCGGAACGCCCCTTACCTATTAGCGTCCTGCCATACGTTCTGTCTTAACCCGCACCAGTTCTCTTAAGGCCTGTGTCGGGTGCAGGTCGTAATATATTTATATCTATTAACAGCTTAAGGTTATTCTATATACGTTCTTTTATTAATAGTAAATATACTTTATTTAAGTTTATTAACTTTAACTTTATAAAATAACATTAACTCCTTTACATTACATTATATTAACCTTAACCCCTTTACTTAATAAATAAAATAAATCCTAATATAATAACAAAGTACTACTTCCTTACTAACAGGATAAGGTTATTTATAAAGTTAATAACTTTATATATTTAACCCCTTAACAGGCTTAACGTTATCTTTAGTTTCCTATAGCTTACTTATTATAACCTATAAATTAACTAAACTAATAAAACGTTTACTATAGGTAAGGACACGTTTTATATTATAATAAGCAATAGCCCTTTAACTGGGAAATAACTACCCCCAGACCAAAGGGTTACTACTTTAACACTATACCTAGCCTTTTATAACCTTAAAGTCCACCTCTTTAAGGCTGTAAACTTCCTCTTCTCCACTAAGTAAAAAGGTATTAAGGTTATTACAATATCCCTAACTAAGCTCTACACATTTATAGACCTTAAAGTAGATGTAGATAACACCTTAACTAATAATTTAATTACTACTACTAGCTTAATAGTCCTTTATATAATCCTTATAAGTAAGCCGTTACTAAAACCACTTCCCTCCTACTTAACTACCTTCTATTCTTAGGTAGTAGAAACCCCTTAGCTGTAAGTAATCTTTAAGGCTAATATTATTAAATACTTTAATAAAACAGCCCCTTTAATTAATATTAAAATCTTAATAAAACTCCTTTAAAAGCTTTATAACTTTATTAAAACCTTTTACTCTTTTAAAACGGAGACTTTACCTCCTTATTACACTTTTAATCACCAAATTAACTTAATACCTAGCTAAACACCTCTTAACTTACAGGCTTACCTTATAAGTTAGTAAAAGTTATTAATTATTCGACGTTACTTAAATAGTACCTTATCGAAAGGTTTTATCCGTATTAATACCTTCTCAGTTACTACCTTAATACTCTTTACCTGTAAACTGGGAGAGGGTATTAAAGTTTACGTAAATTACTAAGGCCTGAATAATATTACGGTTAAAAATTAGTACTTTATTCAGCTAATCTAAGAAACACTAAATACCCTTTATAAAGTGAAATATTTCATTAAGATGGACGTTACTATAACGTTTAACTAACTATAAATTACCCCTAGGGATAAGTGGAAAACAGCCTTTATCACTAGGTTTAACTTATTTAAGTGCTTAATTACTAACTTTAAGATAACAGGGGTATTAAGCTTATTTTAATATTATATTAATTACACTTTATTTAATATTTTAAATAAGTACGTTACAGCTTACTTAAATAATATCCTAATATATAGTAACTTAAAGTTAAAACATTACTAGTACGTTTATAAGGTGATAAAAAGGCTCTTTTAAGCAAGCTTAACCCTAAATGTTAAAAAGAGCAAATTTAACGTTATTAAGACTAAATACCTTAACTTTATTATCTTTATTATAGGTATGTAAATGGACCTTAAAAAGGTAGTTACAGTTACAGACTGGAAAGCTCTTAGAACGTTAAAGAAGCTTTAACAGTTTATTAACTTTACAAATTTCTATTAACGATTTATTTTAAACTTCTTTAAGATTACCTACCTCTTTACAGCACTAATAAGCTATAAATAATAATTAAGGGCATTAAGCCCAGAAGTTATTATAACCTTTAAAGAGTTAAAGACTGTATTTACCTTAATACTAATCTTATAATATTATAACCTTAAACGTTAGATAATAATAAAAGTAAACGCCTTTAACTAAGCTGTAAGAGGAACCTTCTCCCAGTATAATAAGTAAGGTATTACCTATTTAATAACCTTCTTCTCTGTAAAACACTTTATAATAAAGTGTAATTATAAGATTTGTAATAAAGAGTTACTAATTATTATTAAAGCTTTTAAAAAGTGGTGCCTTAAGTTATAAAATATTTAAGATATAGTTAAGGTAATTACAGATTATAAAAGCCTTAAGCATTTTATAATTACGAAACTATTTAATTAACATTAGGTTTAGTGGTTTAAGTTCTTATTAAATTTCCGTTTCCAGATTACTTACTAACCTGGTAGTAAAACCACTATACCAGATATACTGTCACAGCTCCTAAGGGACGTATTAAAAAATATTAATAACGTTACAGATAACAGGGTAATAAACCAGCTTTAAACGCTCTTACCACTAAAGAGGTGGCGGCTAGTAACTAAACCGTTACCAGACCTTAACATCCACGTTATAAACACGTCCCGACCTATTAATACCCTAATTAATAAGGTATACTGTAAAGACCCCCTTTACTAGGAAATTAAGACTACTATCCAGGACCTTAATTACTGGAAGTTCTTATTAATAATATATTAAAAGTTCTATATTATAATAGTGGATTACACTTTTATAAATAGTTAAATCTTCGTTTATAATTACCTATTTATACCACCCTTTAATAACGTTTACCTTTAAATTCTCCACTAGTCCTACATTATTACACTAATAAGTTATCTTAATTAGTTTAAAACTTATAACTTATTATAAAGGCAGTATTTCTAGCTGAGACTCTCTTAAGATATTATTAACTTTATTTAAGGATATTACTTATATATTAGGATAAAGAGTGCACGTTATAACTTTATTAGATTCCTAAAACCCCTCCCAGTCCCTTATAAGTTATAAATTAACGTATTAGTTAACTATATTAACCTTTTACTAATATGTAGCGAAAATAATATTAAGTATTCCTATCTTTTAATTTATATCAATAGGTTTATTAAGATAAGGTATTATATACCTATCCTTAATATAAACTCTTAAACCCTAATAAAAACCTTTATTTAAGGGGTTTATAAGCTATACAGCACACCTTAGTTTATTATATCTAACTGTAACACTTAGTTTATTTCAGATTTTTAAATAAAACTCTCTTATTAGCTTAACGTCACCTTAAAAGCGTTAATAACATACCACCTAAAGACCAACGGCTAGATAAAGGTAGTAAACGCTAAGGTAGAAAGATACCTTTAAGCCTTTTACTCGTATTATTAAAACAACTAAGTGGACCAGTTAGCCTTAACTAAAGGTACTGTAAATAACTACACCTTAAAGATAACTGGCCTCTCTCTATTTTTTACTAATTATAAATAGCACCCTATAATAGGCTTAAAACCAGCCTAGGAGGTAACCACCCTTAAAACAGCCTAAGCTTAATAAAAGTTCCACAACGCTACCACAGTTTAAAAGCAAGTTAAGTAGATTACAGACTATTATATAACATTTATAGTTAAAGTTTAAGAACAGTAAGCCTATTTTGCTAATTAAAGGTGGATTAATACTGATTAGCACTAGGTTGGCAATTAAGTTTAAATTAATACAAAGTATATTAAGACCGACTAATTAATGGAAAAGTTTATAAATAAATAAATCGGCCCCTTTAAGGTCGTTAAGGTTTACGACCGGAGTATTACTGTTAAATTACTAAACAGTTATAAGATCTTCTCTATTTTCTATAATACCTTAATAAAACTATATTAACCAGGCTTAAATGGCTAAAAGGAGGTTAACGAAGTCCACAACCGCTATATAAAGGGTATAGCAGTTAGTTACTATATAAAAGAGGGTAATCAGCTAGAGGAATAGCATTTTAAAAAGATCTTAAACTTACAAATAATAGTAAGAGGCTTAGAGTACAGGGTAGAGTGGTCGAAGCCCTGGCCCCCTGGCTAGAAACTAGCTGAGAACTTTAATCAGAACATTAGCGACTTAGTTAACTTCTACACTAAACACCCTAATAAACCAGGCCTACAGGAGGGCTTAGCCCTTAATATACCTACCTAATAGCAAGCTGCTACCATACTACCACAGCCCTTACCAGCCCCTATAACCGTGGCGAAACGTTACGGCAAGCCTTTAGGAAAAAGAAAGGATAAGAGGGGCCTAAACCTATTATTGTAAGCCTTCTTAGCTACAGTAACACGTTAATAACGTATAGAAAGAAAGATAACAGGTAGTTAGACGCGTTTATAAGGGGCTATTATAAGATTAACGTATAAGACGTGTGTAAGGAGCGTAACGACACGCCTATAACACGTTATAGTCCCTAAACCTAGCTGGCTAAAAGCTAGGACCTGGAAGGTAATGGCCTGTGTATTTACATTATAAGACCTAGGGATAAAGGAATAGGTACAGGAAGGACACAGATATAGGCCTAATAGAATTTCGGCTCCTAAGGAGCTTACTAAGAGGGAAGAAAACTGTTACGTAAAAAAGAGAAACTAGCTAAGGGCACTGCTAAAACCCAGCATAGGCTAAGAGCTCACCGCCACCACCCCGGCAGAAAAACATAACCAAGCCTGTTAAACTATGTTCCTTACGAAACAGGTTCTCGGCATAAACAAAAGCCTTTACAAACTGTTAGTAGCGACTAACTAGGGCATTTTTAAGTTTAAGACTTACTTTACTGTACTTCTTCTAGGCTAAAGATATCTCTTAGCACTCCTCCTTACTAACGATATATTCGTTATCGACACTCTTAGCGAAAATAACATCGATAATAAACTTTATACAGTATATAAACTCCTATATATTACGCTTTATAAAAGCACACAGCTTCTAGCCAATTAGCTGCTAGACCGTAATAGGGGAGTACACTGGACTTACTAACTTGCAATTCTGCTTACGCTTATTACACTAATTGCACTTTAACGATGTAAGGTGACTGTAACTGTAATAGTTAATTAAGGGCGACTTAGTTTTAAGGAGATGGTTTAAAATAGCCGTGTTTTAACACGTGATATAACTTAACGAACTGGCTGGAATGTACTCTTACAATAATAAAAAAAACGCTAATCGGTCAGCTTACAGGTTATAACTGGGTTACAGGTAGGGAGGACTTACTTTACGCTTTTTACGTAACTTCTTATTAACAGCTTTAATCTGCCGAAGTAGGTAGCCCTTAGGCTTTACTAGGGTAGACGTCTTAGGAAGGAAAGCGTTTATAATTAAGACTGGGGATAAGGTGAGTTGTAACCGTTAAGTTAAGCGATTAATTGAAAGGAAGGGATTTCGAGATTAATTAAGATTATATTAACGGACAGGAAGGTGAAGAGGTTTGTTAATGAGAAGAAGCCGAAACGCGACTGGGGAATAACTGGAGAGGTGGGGTAAAGGAAGTATAGTGACAGAGCCGAGATTTTTTTCTTAGCATATGGGTTATGTGGGGACCCTGTACGGAGTAACAGCAGGGTGGGGGGCTAAGCCCTAAGCGAGTAAGGACTACCTAGCTTAATTAGCAATTACGGTTAATTGCCGTTTAAAGCCGGGGGTACTGTCACAGCACTAAACTCCCTACAGGCCCTGTGGGGCCTAGGAACCGCGCCTGGACTGGGGCGTAGCCGAGGTGTAACCGGGTATTACCTGACCTGTGGACCTACCCAAATAGCGTGCAGCTTCACTGCTCCAGATAGTTCCCTTGCACAATAATAAGTCCATTAACTACGTTCTTGGTCGGCACCGTGACAGGAGGACTCTGAGCACTATACTATAGTGCTGCAGAGGCTGTAAGCCTCTGTAGTACAGAGGGCTTACAAGACACTTAGGGGAGAAAGTGCACGCACTGCTAGCTAGAGGCCTACTGTAAAGAAGAAAGAAGAAGAGTTGTGATTGTTGTTCTATCTACTTAGCGAAGGAGAGGAGAGGGCTTATTATAGGCTGTGAGAGGCTCTGGAAGAATTCTAGAGCCTTCTAGAGGGTTCGTTTCAGGGTACGCTGTGTACCCTGCAGCTACACCACTGCGTGCCTTATAACTACAGTGCTTCTAAAGGCTATACTTTAATAACTATAATAGTTTAATTATAACTAAGATTAAGGTCGTTTTAAAGTGCTTATAATAACATAGGTTAGTAATAGCAAAGTCTGGCTTTAAACTACATTATTATAGCTTTTCTAAAGACATTAAAAGTGGACTTAATTTCAGATCCCCCCTTATTCTCTCTTATAAGAAGTAAGCTTAGAAATTATCACTAACATTTATCTATTTAGCTTATTCTAATGTGCTGACCTTACTAATAACAGGGCTGGTAATTTTAAAAGGTGTTAAGTCTGACTGGGAAGTAAATATAATCTTAAATCGGACTCTTTTTACAACTAGTCCGAATCACTTTCCATTTTTAAATCCGATTTATCTATAATTAGTAACCTTTAGGGTAATCGCTTAAAGAGACTATGTATAGTTATTAATATATACTAGTGTTTATCATCTTTATCCTTCTTAATAATCAGTATCTTACTGATTTTAAAAATACACTACTTACACTTCTCATTTACTTTAATAATATAAAAGCAGAATAAGCTATAATATAGATTATTTAGTATTAGCTTTTTAAAGTAAACCTAAAGCTTTCTACCATCTGATAAAGAGATAAAACTAATAGTATCGAATAAAAGGACATATTCAATACTATTCCCAGGTGATATTAAAGGTAATAAGCCTTTTAAGTGGATCTCTATGCTAAAGCCGGGGTAAGGGAGCTAGTCTAGGTTATAAATACACGATAATATTAGCTTTATACACCACTTACTTCTGTAAAGTACTTATATAACTACTAAAAACTTAACACGTAAGGCTTTCTTCTTAACAGAACTAGATAACGTGTTTTATAAGCAAGCGAGCTATATAAGCGAGTGAGCTACCTTAACACATTTGGGTGGGCTGTGCATGAAAAGACGCTAGTAAATTGGTAGCAGCATTAACATTTTTTTATAATCTTTTCGTGCACAGCCTACCCAAATGTGTTAAGGTGGCTCACTCGCTTATATGGCTCGCTCGCTTATAAAACACGTTATATGTAGATTAAGGAAAACAGCAGATTCCTTAACAGTTTTTGTTAAAGTATAGTCACCGCTGCCTCACAGGATCCCTATACTACAGGGAGCCTACAGTAGGCAACTGCTGCAAGCAGTTGCCTCACAACTGCCACGTACCCTGCAGCCACGGCTCGCACTGCAGAGCCGCATCATCTGGAAGGTTCCGAGACTCTCGGAACTCCCAGGGACCCACAGGGCCCCCTGTGACCTACCGGAATCTAGAAGGTTCTAGAGGGGGTTGATTCGTAAGCAGTGTTGCCGATCGCTGCTTCTGGCAGCGCTCAGACCTTCCAGGGCCCCACAACGCTTACGCAAGCGCCCAGGGGGCTTGCACGCACTATTCCTTCTTTGTATTAGTAGTAGAAGGCTCTGGAATTCTTCCAGAGCCTCCCACAGCCTATAAAAGGCTCTTTTCTCTCCTGTATCTAGTTTCAGTTCTTCAAGCAAAGTAGACACGAGCAATTCCACTCCTTCGTTTCCCTCAGCAACTTACTAAGCTCTGCTGTTGTATTCTGAGCAGTAGGCCTCCGGCCAACTGTGCGTGCACTTTCTTCCCTTAGGGCCTGATCTTCTCGCTGCTGACCAGTGGCTCACTGGCCAGTGGAAGTGACTTTCAACCCCCTGTTCTGTCAAGGAAGTACCTACCCCCCTGCCACCCCACGAAACTTCTAAGACAGTTTTCCAAAGCGAAAATAAAGGCTTATATCAACGATGCATTGACTGTAATAAATTTCTGTATATAAGAATGCAAGCTAGATCATATACTTGATTTTTATTTTCTATATAAATGTGGGGCTTGACAGCTGGTGACAGCTGTTTCGGGCTGTCACCCTCAACTTCTTTACCATCTAGCTACTGGCCAGTGAGCTACTGGCCACTTTTGACCAGTGAGCTACTAGCTAGTAGGTTGAGAAACTGAGCTCTGAACAGCGAAAACTGTATCCATTAATTGCAGTATATAGTTTAGCTTTGGCTTGCAGTAGCGTGGTACATTGCGTGCACGAGCCTTTTCCACTGGCCAAGGCAAACTGGCCTGTGCTGTTAAAAAACACTGCTAAAAAGGGGTTAGTCAGTCAAAAAAATTCAGTCTTAGCTGCCCTACTGGCCAGTGGCCCACTGGTCAGTAGCGAGAAGATCAGGCCCTTAAGTGCCTCGCAAGCCCTCTGTACTACAGACTCAGAGAGCATACCTTGCAACAGGTTTAAAACGAGATTTCACACAGATCCTTTCTATTATCATTATTAGGTCTTTTCACAGCTATAGCCTAATATCGGTTTATTATATCGCAGAATGTTTTATTAAGATCTTAACAAATTAAAACCTCGTTATGAAAAGCGAGTCGTAAAAGCAGTAAACAGAGTCTAAGCTAGTGCTAATCTCGGGAGAATTATTATTAATATTACTAAAGTCAGAAGTTAAACCTTTAACACCCTTACCACTCTCAGTAATAAGGTAGGGAAGCGGCGCTTCGCTTATAAAGGAGACGGTAATTAGCAAAGTCTAATCAGATACAGTTATAGTTAAAGAGCAAGATCCAGGTCCATAACCAGTTCTACAGCTGCTAAATTAAGCTTACCAGTTCTTCTAAGGCATTTATCTCACTACTGTAATTCCCTAACCTTAACTAGGAGGATTCGGGGTGGGTATATTAAGGCCTGATAACATCCTGATAATTATCTCGAACTAGATATATGAACCCAATAGCATGGTAATCGCTTTACAATCTGTAGTTACGGGCTAACGGGCAAGTGGGTTTATATTAAGACTTAGTTATGGTTAATAAAGATATATTCAGTATTAAGAGATCGATAAGGCCGAGACAGGAGTAAGATAACCTGCCAGTATACTGTAATTCTGCCGCTGTGTTAAAATTCAGGCACAGTTTACGTAAAAAGGAATTAGGTGGAATTGGTTCTGTGGAATCACTATAGGGTGAAGACCTTCTTTTTGGCCCTGCAAAGCTGCTTAAAAACCCTCTCTTTTTGCCTTCCGATTGGCAAATCCTCGGCCATCGTCCGTCTTAAGCGGTAAGAACTTAAAGTAGTTACAAAAATAATAAACTCATTATCTAAGTACCTATCTGTAACCTTAGCTAAACTTTTGTAATAAAGCAGGTCATTTCCCTGTACTACTATAATATTACCTGCCAGATCCTTACTAATAAAGATTACCCTATACTATCATATAATACATCTTTTATCTTCAAATAAGGCTAGTCAACGATATGTGATTATCTAACTCGCTAAGACTCTTTATAAGTCTCTTTTTTTTCAATCACTTAGGTAGCCTGCAGCACGTTACCAAGTACCCCACATCACCAAGCCATGCCCTTTGATAGCTGCGCATAGCCTGGAAATCACGTGTTAAATGATTGCCTCAGGCTGCTTGAGAGACCACAATTTAGAAGGGGCAACCTCACAACCGAGCGGACCCACAACCAGACATAATCTGCACAGGCACCCTCTATTCCTACCAATGTACAAAGCATCCATTTCCTAGCCAAAATTTATAGTTTAAAATTTAATCTACATCTTCTTAGCCTTATAAAGCTGATCCAGACTGTGAATTATCATCTCCTGCGCCTGTGCGACCAGTGGGGCCGGTTCTGGCTGCGGTGCCCTCCTCCGCTGCTTAAGTAGCTTATGGCTGACCTCCTCGGCAGCGATAATATCTTTAATATACGTAAACGTATTGTTAGGTGACTTACACACTCTTTTCTTCGTATAAGGTTGTACAGTGTGGAAATCCTTTAATAAGCAGTTATTTTACTTAATAAGAGCGGCCTTCTCCGTAGCTGTAACATTTAAAGCCTTCCTTATCTTCTTAAACAGTACCTTAAGAGTCCTGTCGTTTAATAAGAGGGTTCCTTTTATATTCTTAAATGTATTTTTGTTAGAAGGTCACGTGAGGGGCCATGTGATTAGAAAGAGATTAAAGTGCTTGTTATTATTTTCTTTCTACCTAAGAGATGGTGAGAAGGCTTATTATTATAGGTATGATCTCAGTGTCATAGCCTTTTCCGCTAGGTTAGGCGGCATTTAATGCGGTAATTAACCCTTGTAAGCTCCACATTACTCTTTACATATATTGTCTAGCTAGTTTCACACCCCTTCTTTTATCTACCATGTTATTAAGTGTGTGTGACGACCTGCAGGCGCCCCTGGGGTTGGGACGGTCCGACGTGTCCCCGCAGGCGCCACAGTGTGGAAGACAGTAACTGCACTGCACTCACACGGACCAGCTCTGTGCCAAGAACAGGATCTGTTGACAGAGCTCTTAAGAGCCGCAGGCCCAAGGGGCTCTGGTGTAAGGAAGGCTCTGTCATGGGGAGCTATTAGAACTACATAACCGGTACAAGTTACCTCCCTTCAGCTGTGTAGATAATATGCTGTAAGGCCCACGATGGTGAGGAATCCTTCTGGTTCCTCACGCAAGTATTCGCTCGTCAATTAAGTCTGTTCGATTGTGTCTTACTGTACAAACCTTGCTGCGTTGTGTGCACTATAGCGACATACGACACACCTTTGTCGAGTGAACTCCTGTCTGAAGAGGACTTGCTTCCACGACTGGCCCTCTTTGCCCGCCTCATCTCTTCAACCGTAAGGGTCGTAACAGTATGTGTTAATTGGCACAAGTGGAACGCAAGGCATTGGAAAAAGTGTATTAAAGGTGATGATTATTATTCTGTCTTTAAGAGCGGGAGCTGTATTATTATAGCCGTGAGGGTGGCCTGTACACGCAGTGCACTGGCCACACTCGCTTGTGTGAAGCGAGGTTGACTGTCAGAATACGAGGTTAGCAGTGGAGTCTGGCGTTCTTGGCTGCGCAGATCCACGGAGCCAGCCGCTACGCGGCTGCGTGGATCTGGCCGCTGTGTTCAACCACACGTGCCAGGGTTAGGGGTTGTGAAAACCCAACACCCCCCCGTAGTCTAACGTCTTTATTATAAAGGCTTGGACTAGCTCTTGTTATTAAAGGAAAAAAGTAAAACCTTTGTTATTTAGAGGAAAAAATAAAGAGAATGTTTATTTGCACCATGACATCGGTCTATTTGCACTATGCCCCACTTACCCCTAGCCCTAAAACAGCGCAAAATCAACGCGACTAATGCAAAAAGGGCAACCCACAGCTAATCCACGGCCAAATCGAACGTTTCTGCAATAAAATCAATTACTTACAGGCTTCTACTACAGATTCTTGCTGACTAATCGCTTCCAGCGCCTCTGGCGCCCCTGTTTGAACGCAAGATTCGCGTGTTCTTAGCTATTCCAGCTATTACAGAGGCCCTCTGTGTTCTAGATGCCTTTCTCGGCCCTCTTTTGGGCTTGCCACTATTCGTAACCCTCTTTGCTCCCCCCTTACGGGCCTTAGGGGCTGTAGAGGAGGTGTTACTTAACGTTAGGACTGCCTGACCACTACTTACGGCTGTTATTTAACTTTCATCAAAACTCACACCTTCCTACTGTGAAGGGGTACGTTAGATTAAAGCTCTTATGGTACCTATGTGAGTATTATAAGCAGTACAGCCTCTACGGCTACCTTATACCTTTAGAGCTTTTAGTTGGCCGCTGGTAATTATAATAACGTCAGCTATTAGCGTTAAGGGTTGTGGAGTAGGTTGCTAAGGGGGGTATTAAGTAGTTGGAATAACCTCCTTAACCTCCTGGCTACTGTAGAGAGGTAAGGGGTTAGTGAGCTTTGGTGCTGTGGGGTTGCTTGTAAAGGTGGTAGATTTATAAGGTCTGTTACGGAGTACAGTTATATGGTCTGGCTTTTAAACGTGTAAGTAGAGGTCGTTATTGTCGAGGCTTCTTATTAGCTATTAGTAAGGATTAAAGTCTTTGCGAATAATTAGCATTTTTTTAACGTTATAGTGGTTAAGAAGGTGGTGATTACATGGTATACTGTACTGCCTGGTAAACTTATTAGTGTAGGGGGTAAGCTGAGGCTATTAGGGGTGTGTTTTCGTCAGAATAACTATAAGTGTAATCTTTTACTGCCTTATAATATAGGCTAAAGTATGTTTAGAAACGTTTCTAAGTGTAGTTTTTAGCTAAGATTAGTTAAAGTAGTTGCGTTTAATAGTGTTATGCTTTTTAAGGGTTACTTTACGGATTCGCTGCTTTATTGCCTTGATTATATGGTATAACTGCCTGATAAGGGCTAGAATTGTACTGTTTATGTTTATAACGAAGGACTTAAGATATTAATTTACAGACTATATTAGAGAGGTCGTTCTCTGGCCGAAATTAAGGTTCTTATTAATATAACAGGCTACTTATTACTTAATAACTGGAAACTAGGTCTCCTTAAAGTATGTGATAATAACGGTCTGTTAGGGAAAATAATACTTTAGCCTCCTTTATATAGTAATGTGATTATTTAAGCAGGGGGTGTAAATAACTGCTTCTTAAAGCCTGTATATGTTAGTTATTAAGTATTTTACGGTTTAAGGGGTAAAGATAGTTTCTTCGTTAAGTGGTCGGTTATTACGATTGATAATAAGTTAATCTTACTGGTTTAAAGCAGAATTTAAATCCTTCTCCTGTTCTTTTTAACTCTGAGGTGGGGATGCCTTTATTACGGTAGTTACTGTTAATACTGTAGCTTTATTCTACTTACGCTTAATGTTAAGGGTGGCGTTTTTGTTAATGTGGAAGATATAAATCTAGGGCTTAGTAAAAGGATAAACTTTTATAATAACGGCTTTTATAACTTTGTTATAATCAGTAATAGTAACTGATGGAGGTTTAGCGTAGATTTAGAGGTAAGTAGTATTAACCTGTTATATTAACTAGTTAAAACCTTTTTACTTCCCGTTATTAATGAGGTTAAAAGTGTAGGAAAACGTTATCCTTAGGTTATTAAGACTAATAACTTAGAAAAAAGTAAGGCCATTATTATTCGTTTTATATATGTCATTATATATTTAAATGTAGTAATCTTATGCTTACTGCTTTTTATATTACTTATAGGTTTAGAATAATCTTTCTGCTTTATTAATATCGCTTTTAAATAAGTCCTTTACTTACTTTAGAGTGCAGGAAACTTCCTTATTGTTAAGTAGCTTTATTGTGGCTTAGAAAGGAGTGTAATTAGTTATAGCTTACTTATGGAGATAGTAACGGTAGTTTCTAATCTAGTATATAGTGAAGATAATGTTAAGGAACTGGTCTTAAAAACTTATAATAACCTTATGATTTAAAATGCTAGTGTGGTTAGTGAACGTTACGATAAAGGTCTTATACTTAATGCTAAGTTAAGGTCTTGAATTAAAGCTGTCGTTATTGTGGTTCTTATGATAATTGTACCCTGCCTTAAGTTTAAACCTCTATTTCTTTCCGTCAGTGAGGGTTGCCTTTATAATGGCCTTCTAGGGACAGTTAAGCTTAGTAGTTAAAGAGGCGTGCGATTAAGTTTTAGATTTCTGAATTACGCTTTATTGGCAGGTATAGAGGTGATAGGTGTTGCTGAAGTCTTTAACTATATTACTTGTGCGTACTTTAATAATATAAAAGCCAGCTTACGCTGTGAACTTGTGTAGATCGCTCTTAAGGTTTTCGCGAGAGTTATATAGCTCTGTATTGAGGCGGTGGCTGGCTGGAGGGTTGCATAGAGGCTTTATCGGTTTGAGAACCTCGTTATTATCGGCTTCATTCGCATCGGGGTTAGCCTTATTGAGCGCATTGTGCGCTGGGCCTTATACGGCCTCCTGAACGCCTAGTTAGCTCAGAAAAAAGTGCGCGTGGGTGTCGCATACCTCTAAGGACTTCATCACGAGTGTTACGTAATTGAAAGAGGTTGTTGTTATGTGGAAGAATTGAAAGAAAGCCGTCGCGATTGATAGAATTAATGCGCCTGGCTGTGGTGGGGGGATCTGTTTTGGTGGGGAATAAAGTGGGGCATGGTGTAAATAGACTGATGTTATAGTGCAAATAGACATTCTTAAAATAAAACCTCTTTATATTTACATAGAGGAAAAAATGATAAAAGCCTCTTATTACTTAGTTTATACAGAGAGGAAAAATTATTATTATTATAAAAACCTCTTATTAAAAGGAAAATTGTTAGGTTTTCACAACTCCTAACCCTGGCACGTGTGGTTGACTACGTGAACGCGACGCGCCCCCTGTCAGCAAACGCTGGGCTTATAACTTTGACAAACGCTAACCAGAGCTCTAGACGCGTTTATTGGGTAAATACGACTACTAGAGGGCTAAATACGAAGATCTAAAGATTATTAATAAGTGGTTTACCCTCGTGCATAATATAAAGGTTAAGTACGGTATCCTTGATGAAGATACGTATAATTTCGACGAGACTGGCTTTATAATGGACATTATCACCCCTTCTATAGTAGTTACTACCTCAGATGGCCGTGGTAGGGCTAAACAGGCCCAGCCTAGTAATCGAGAGTAGGTTACAGTTATCCAGGAGGTAAATATTTAAGGCTAAGCCATCCCACCATTTATTATCTTAGCTGCGTCATATCACCTTATTAATAGTATCAAAAATACGACCTTCTAGCCACCTGATGTATTGTAATAACCGATAATAGCTGGACTATAAATGAGAAAGGGATGGATTAGATTTAGCATTTTAATTTGCATATAATGTCTCGTATAAAGGGTAAATATTAGCTTTTAATCCTTAACGGCCACAAGAGCCACCACTCTGAAGAATTCAAGACCTATTACCAGGAGAAGAATATTATTACGCTCTGTATACCTCTGCACTCTTCACATATACTTCAGCCTTTAAATTTTAGTTGTTTTAGGCCGTTAAAAAAGACGTACAGCTACTAAATTAAGCAGTTAATGCGGATAAACATCACATATATTAGTAAGCTGGAGTTTCTTTATAAGTTTAAAAAGGCGTTTTTTGCTTTAATCACAGAAAAAAATATCTAGGGAGGCTTTACCAGAGCTAGCCTTATACCACATACCTAAAGAGGGTGATATTAAAGCTAAATATACGTATTCGAACCTTAACACCCCTAGCACTAAACCTAGCCACCACATTACCTTAGGCCTCCCAAACACCATATAACCCTTAAGAGGCCACCTTATAGTTAGTATTTATTAAAACTCGAATTTCCAACTATTAGAGCAGCTCTTTAACCTTAATATTCACTGCTATGGATCGACTAGCTAAAGGTACAATAGTTGTAATATACAAGGCGGCTCTTTTACGTACTGAGGTCTCGGCACTACATAAGGCTAATAAGAGGCTTAGTAAGCGACGGAGGGCTAAAAAAACACGTGTACGGCTTAGAGGGTCACTTACTATATAGGAGGCATAGGATTTGCTAGATCAGAAGGCTGTGGGTGAGCAGTTGGCTCAAGAAACACGACAACGTGGTGGTGGTGTAGGGGGGTCTCGTACGAAGATTCGGTGTTGTGGGGTGTGTGGCAAGCCTGGCCATAATGCGCGCACTTGCAAGGAGGCTGTAAAATCATCTGATTTATCTGTTTCTGATTCAGTTATTGTTATTTCCTAGCGTTGTGGTGGTTTAATTGTAAATAATAGTAATAGAGTAGTAAAAAGTGCGACACTCGCTTGTCTGCGACACTCGCTTATTAAATACGTTAATCGAAGTTATATAGTTCTATAATATAGTAGGATGAATAAGAAATAATAGTGGGTATGGATATAATATAGATTGAAAGTTATAGAAGTACGTGATAGTATATTAAACTTCGTAGCTTATAGCCTATTGCGTAAGCTATAGAGGGGGGGTTAAAGGTTGTGAGTTGTAAGGTGTTAAATCCATCCATCAAAATAGGGGTGAGAAGACCTCTCTTTATAAACAACAGTCCTTTGTTGCCTTGGGGACCGGAAAATCCATTATTGCGTCGCGAACCGGCTGTTTGCAGCCGTTTGTGCCGTGCGAGCTGTGCTAACAAAGGCTCTTTGTTATAAGGTTAATTATTAATCAACAATAGTATTATATGGTTAATTATAATTATAAAAATTCTTAATGCATTATTATATCTTTATTAGTCAGCGAGATATAATTATTTAAAGTTTATAACTAACATAAACAAACATACCAAATCTTAAAACACATACCTATTATATAAGTAGACAAAAAGGGACAAAGGCCTTACTACCTTAACGCCTTACCACCCTGAAACCTCTATCACATCACTAATTACACCACATACCCTATCCCCTATCCAAAACATGATGCTACAACCTCTTATACTGCAAACCACTCCCTGAATTCGACAAAATATAATAACCACCCTTACTACTCTCCTTCCTACTCTGTTCTACATGTGTTTGAAACCTTATATCACGAAAACTGAAAGGAAGGAGCGGAGCGAGGATGGAACTCCGGAGCCTAGCTCCGGAGTGCGGAGCTGCACCCCGGATTCGTCATGGAACCGGAGCGTGTAGCCGGAGGTCTGAGTGTAGGTCCGAAGGACTCCACTCCGAATCGCCACCGACTCGGTAGTGTTAACAGCCTCCAAACCGCTACAGATAGGAAGCTTCCTTCCTTTCTGCAAGGTTCAGTCTATGTAACTAAACCAGACTGTTTACAAGGCTTTCTTTAGTGAATCTCTCCCTTAGTAACCGTTCTTATAAGTTTCCATCTGTAAGTTAATTGTGACGACCCTGCAGGCCGTCACTTGGGCCAGGGCGGCCCGACAAATCCCCCGCAGAAGGAACAGTGCGGAAGGACGGTGTACACCATCCCGGCAAACTGGGCCGGGGGTGCAAAGACCCAAAGCCCCTACCACCAGTAAGGAAGTGCTTAGTGGCCCATAAGGACTGACAACACTAAGCACCATTCAGTTGGCTGCTTGGCCGTAACTGCGTGGTGCACCACTAAGCATAACGGACCAAGTAAGGTACAAAGTACCTCCTAGTCAGGTAGTATAGATAGTTATAGTTATGCCCATAACCACCGTGAGGGACTCGGGTTCCTCACACTAGTATTTAATTATTCATTTGTGTCCTACTGTTCAGACTCACCTCTGTGCATTATAGTAATAACGACCTACAGTGACATTAAACCCCCGTCTGGGAGTGCTAGCTTAACAAGCCGCCTTTAGAACGCCCTTTACCTATTGGCGTCCTGCCATACGTTCTATCTTAACCCACGCCAGTCCTCTCAAGGCCTGTGTCAGGTGCAGGTTGTAATAACAGGTCACGAAAGACTAACTCTAAAAAGAGATATTTTAATTAACTGTTATAAGCTTTAAAAACCTTACACTGTAAGCTTAAGAACTAAAGAAGTCTAAGAAGGACCCTAACTTAGACTTTACTAAGATAGTAAAGGAAGTTGAAGAATTAGCTCTTTAAGTTACCTAAGTAGTAAAGTAAGCCTTAAAAAGTGAAAAAAAGCAGGCAGAAAGAATTAAGTTAGAAAAACGGAAGTTCTTCTTAATTATACCCCTTAAGACTCTTAAACGTTTTAAGCACACTAAGTAAATTAATACCCTTACCTCTTTAGAAAAAGGGTAGCTTAGATAACTGCCCCGTACTAAAGCTAGCGTACCTTAAATAGATACTCTAAAGGTCCTTTAAGAAGATAAGAAGCAAATATATTAGCAGAAGATTTAAAAACTAAAGGAAAAACATTAAAAGCTAATAGATAAAGTAAAAGACTTATAAATCGAAAGCCTTACTGTAACGTCTAAAGACAGAGCAGTAAAGATTAAGTTATAACTTTAAAACAGAGTTCGCTTTACTAATTAAGTTAAATACCAGCTTATTAAAGAAGACTACTTCGTAGAGGAACAAGCTAATCTATTACTACTTAAGTTTTAGGAAGAAGTTTAGGAAAAGTAACGTATACAGAAGCAAGTAAAAGAAGAAAAAAAACAAGGCACCACTTCCCCCGTTCCGTACTCTACAACCGCAGCACTAGCAGTTAACATTAACTACCTTAATTACAGAGACATACTATAGATTAATTACGTATATAATAATTATACTCTTAACTAGCATAATAGGCTTAAGGCCCTTTATAACTACTTTCCTAACATATAGAGACAGGACTACTATATTGCGAGAGTAGAGGTAGAGGTAGTACATTACTAAGTCTTCTACGCCCTGATAAGAGAGTCTGGTAATAGCGGTAAGCGGAAGGTTACTGTAGTTAACTAAACCCCCACTACCTATTAGTAAGGAAGGTTACTTAATAACTACTTAGTTATAACATGCTTAGTATATCTTAAAGGAAAAGCTAAAGAGTAGTAAAAATAAACAGATTATAAAAGGATCTAAGAGTAAGAAGATATTACTGTAATCTAGTTTTACAGAACGTATTATTAACTTATTAAGGATTTCCAGAACATTAAACTGTTTAAAGTCAACTGGATGTTAAAATGCAAAAACTTAAGAAAAGTTAATCGTTAGGTTTATTAAAGTTACCTGTTTTTCCAGAAAGAATTGGGAAAAGGTTACAAGCTTTCTAGAAAGGCTAGAAACTAATAGTTTACTAATTAGTAAAAACCTTAAGAAAAAGAAAAAGTACTTAAAGGTTAAGCTAGATAAGACCTTAAAGACAGATAGTTACTATAACTCAGATGTTAAAAAAGCATAAGTATTATTCCGTTAATGTCTAACTGATAGATAAAAGAGGGAGGCTATTTAGAGTAAAAGCAGTGATTAATAGCAAGAGTGCTTCTAACCTAATACACCCCTTATTAATTAACTGAAGGAAACTCCCTAATGAAGAGTATAAAGAGGCTATTCCCATTTGAAATAGGGAAGGAGGCTTATACTAATATAATAACAGTAAAATTACTTACTATTTACCACTTCTAATTAAAATAGATAAAGATAAATAATAAGTAAACTTTAACGTTATATTAGTAATAAGGTATAATATAATCTTAAGTTTACCTTAGTTAGAAAAGTATAATCCTGTAATTAACTAGAGGAGTAGTTACCTTACCTTTAATAAGTCCCCTAATAATAATTACCGTTTAGAGAAAGCTAAAAAGGTACTAAACCGCTTTAAAGATATACAAAGCACTTAAAGGCACACTAAACCTTTAAAACTAAATACAGTTTAGGTTAGGTTTATTAAGATAGTTAAAGGACTAAAGAGTCTACCACATTACTTAAATAATAATTTAAAAAGTAAAAAGAAGTAAGAAGCTAATTTATAAATAAACAAAGAAGTTAATTTATTAAAGGTACTTATAAAGTACAGGAAGTTTACCCTATTTTAAAAAAAGATACTGTAACTACTAGATTACAGATTATAAGACTATAAAATTAAGTTAAAGTTAGGAGTAAAGCTCTGTAACTTTTAGCTATACTACCTAAACCCCTAATAAGCTAAAGCCTTAAGGGAGTATATCGATAAAAATCTAAAAAACAGATTTATTATAAAGTCCTAATCCCTAATAAAGTACTTAATACTGTTTATCTTAAGAAAAGGAGACAGTAAACTATATATAATTATTAACTACTAAACGTTAAATAAGGATATAATTAAAAATCGCTACCTATTACCACTTATTATTAAAATGTAAGAACAGATTACTAAAGTAAATTAGTTTTCTAACCTTAATTTCCTTATAAGATTTAACTACGTTAGAGTAAAAGAGGAGGATAAGTATAAAACAGCCTTTCAGACTTATAATAGGTATTACCAGTATTACATTATACTTATAAGATTAATAAACACCCTTATAACCTTTTAAAGTCTAGTTAACAGTATTCTCCACCCCTTTTTTAATAAGTTTATCTTTATGTATTTAAATAACGTTCTAATCAATTTTAAAACTTTAGAAAAACACTGAAAACATATACGATAAGTTTTAATAACTTTAGAAAAAGCAAAGTTAACAGTAAACTTAAAAAAGAGCTATTTCTATATTTAAGAATTAAACTATTTAAGGTTTAAAGTAACTTTTAAAAAGCTTAAAATGTAACTAGAAAAGATAAAAGTAATTAAAGATTAGCTTACTTTAAAGAATTAAAAAGAGTTATAAGCCTTTATCAGCTTTATAAACTTTTATCGCTATTTTATCAGGTACTTTATAAAGATTATAAGACTACTTTACAAACTTATAAGTAAAGGAAAGCTGTTTAAGTAGACTAATAGACAGCAGAAGGCGTTTAAAGACCTTAAACACACCTTCGTTACGGTACTAATCTTAACCCTCCTTAATTTCTTAAAACCTTTCTAAGTCGAAACGGACTCCTTAGAGTTTATAATTAGTAAAGAACTTAGCTAAATCCAGGATAACAGGAAACGTTACCCAGTTACCTTTTTATCGAAAGGGATTTACAGCTTAACTCTATAATACCTAATCTACGATAGAAAACTAATAGTAATTATTTAATACTTTACTAAGTAAGCCTTATACCTAAATAGTATTAAGGAACCGGTTTAAGTCTTTTTAGACTATAATAACCTTTAATACTTCTTAACAAAGGAGCTTAGCTTACGATAAGTATAATAAGCAGAACTGATAGCCCCGTTCCACTTCTAGATCCATTATATTAAAGGAAAAGATAATAAGTAAGTTAATACACTTAGTTAAAGATAAGATTATAAGGATGTTAATCCAGTCCTAATCCCTATCACTATATTTAATAAAATTAAAAACAGCACGTTAGAACATATGTTATAAATATTAAATAACTAAACACTAAAATAAACTATTAATATCTATATAAACTTATAAATAAAATATAATATCTATTAGTAATAATAGGACTTTTAAGTAAAAAGGCTAACAGAAGGTACTTATAAGTATAAGTGCCCCTTAAGAGACTTCTTAAAGTACGTGTAAAACTGTAATAAAGAGTACCTAATACACTTAAATTATAACGAAACTAGTTATCAATTAGAATAGCTATTAGAAAATGTAAATGGTACGCTTAAACTAAAAGTAAGGCTTTAATATTAAGAGAAACTGTACATTTATAATCTTAATAAACAGAAAAAGTACGTTTAGCAGATCTATAAGTCTTAACTTAAAGGATATATAAGTAAAGTTAAAACACTTACTTAAGCTTAATAAGTATATACTTTCCTAGAAATAAAGAAGTTAATTAAAAAAGTAGTTAATAATTATAATATTTATTATCAGAAGTAAAACTAACGTTATAAACTTTATAAACTTCTTAAATTACTCCTTATACTACAGGTATTATAGAGTTTAATCTCACTTAATTTTATTATTAGAATTCTAAAGTCTAAGAATCCTACTATAGGAATTACTTATAACTAAATCTTTATAATAGTTAACAGGTTAATAAAATACGCTTACTTTTTACTAATTTTAAAGGATATAATAACAGAGTAACTTACTTATATCTTTAAAAAAGAGGTAATCTTATAATACCTTTAGCTAGATAATATTATTACGAATTAAGATAAGCTAATTATATCAAAGTTCTAATAAGGGTTAATGTAAAGAATAAGTGTAAAAAGTAAACTTTTAATAACTTTCTACTTATAGATAGATAACTAAATGGAATAAGTTAATTAAATACTTATAACGTATCTCCAGGCTTATATTAACTTCTACTAAAATAATTAACTTAAGTTATTATTAACAGCTTAAATAACTTATAATATAACGCCAGTTAAGTGAATAAGTATATTACTGTTCTTTATTAACTACAGTAAGGAGCCTAAGCTTTATTAAAGCCCGCTAACTAATCCCCCTTAAGTTATAATCCGCGTAAATTAGATATAGGAACTGTATAATTACTTATAAGCCGAATTTAAGTTTATACGTGAATAAATAAAGAGATTTGCTAATAAATACTAAGTTAAGTAATTAATACTTAAAGAAGGATTTTATTACAGTAATGAACAAGTTAAGGGACTAACTCTTTAAAAAGGGGATTATATTTACTTTTTTTTATAAAACCTGTATTTGAAACAACTTAATAAGAAGCTTAACTTTAAAAGATACAGATTATTTTAAATTAAAAAAAAAGTTGTTACCTTTAATTACAAACTAAACTTACTTACTAATATAAAGGTACAGATTAAGGTTTTTTATATCTCACTTTTAGAACCTACCTTAAAAGAAGTTCCTCTGGAAAAGAAGATTAAGATTAACGCTAACGAAGATAAGTACAATATCGAAAAAGTTATAAATTTACAGAAAGGAAAGAATACATTTAAGTATCTTATTAAGTAGCTAGATTACAGCCCTGAGAGTAACTTATAAAACTAATTAAAAATCTTAAATACTTAAACTTAATTACAGAGTTTTACTGAAAGAATCTAAACTAACTAAAGCTAATAATAAGAATTAGAAATAAAATAAGATTTAATATCTAAATTATTATACTGAAGAGTAAGATTACTATAAGACTTAAAGCCTAAAAAGCAGCAGGAAACTCCTTAATAAGTACAGAAAGACATTTATTAAAACTTTTAGTTAAAATTATAAAGACCTTAAACCTAATAAAGAAACTAAGCTTTTAAAGCTCCTAGTAAGCTCCACATAAAATTACACATGTAACAGTACAGAGAATTAAGACATTACAGACTAGTAACCTATAAGATAACTTACCCCCTGTAGCCAGAGGACTTACGCTTCGCTGTAAGTCAAAAGAAGGAATTAAAAGGCAAAAAGCGATCCGGTATACCCTAAGGTCTCCCAAACCAGTTATATAACAATACGTGGCAGAAAAGCGTGTCTATAAGAACAAACGCTGTCAAGAAAGGAAGTTAACATAGAGAATAACAAAAAAAAGTTATAATATATATTGTAATCCTTAAATTACAATCTATGCTATAAAAATCCTTATAAGACTAGAACCTATAATCTCTCGCTAGAGGAAGTAAGCGTACTACCACTACGTTAAAAAACTGTTTTATTTATTAGTAAAAAGGAGTCACAAACCAATTTAAAAAGTAGTTACTAGTTATAGTAACCTCCTAAAGGGGGAAACTACAGGCACTCCTATTAGGAACTCCCCTTAGTTAAAGGAAAAAACAGGCTCGGCAGCTAAACGCTCTAAGCGTTCCTCCTCCTACATAATGTTAATCTCGTGCCTAAATAACTCCTCCACGCAAGCCTTTAAAACCCAAAATTACGCTTCCAGGCAGAGAAGATTCGATAAGTGTCCTTCTTCTTAACGTTAAGACACTTCTTTTTATCAATTACCTTATAAAGTAAAGAGAAGTCATTACTATAAACGTTACAGCTAGGGTTATTCGCCTTAACGCAGTAACCGTATAACTCACTTCGACTCACAACCTTACAGGACAAGTTAAGACTAAAAAGCCTACAGCGGGAATAACTAACTAACATTACAATCCCAAAAGTTAAAATAAAAAATACATTCTCACAGCAGCAGTCAGTAGAGGAAAGACAAGGTTTCAGTTACTACTTCCAGACTCCATTAGCAGGTATAGTTATAGGAAGAAGGTATAACTTACAAAAAAGTTCTTTATAGAAAAAGAACGTCGAAGGAAGGGGATTATATAACGACCTTACAAAGTTAGCTCCTAAACTGGCACGGCCCGACAGATTCCCCACAGTCTAAACCGTGCGGAGCGGCCACATACACAGCGCTACACACTAGGCTAGGGGTGTAAAGACCTAAAACCCCTATAACCAATCAGAAGGTACTCTGTTACTCTAAGTACTTTATTATAGAGTAAGAGAGCAGATAAAGCAGTTACTCCGTCTACTTTATTACCAAACTAAGGAGCAGACAGAGTAAGGTATAAAATACCTTTTAGTTAAGTAGTATAGATAGTTATAATTATACCTATAACCTCTGTAAGGGACTCTAGTTCCTCACGCTAATATTCAATTATTCATTTATGTCCTACTGTTCAGACTCACCTCTATACATTATAGTAATAACGACCTACAGTGATATTAAACCCCCGTTTAGGAGTGCTAGCTTAATAAGCCGTCTTCGGAACACCCCTTACCTGTTAGTGTCCTGCTATACGTTCTGTCTTAACTCGCGCTAGTCCTCTCAAGGCCTGTGTCGGGTGCAGGTTGTAATAGCTCTGTAAGGAGCCCGCGTAACATTACCTTTTATTTCTTAAGCTTTTAATATAAGGATGTCTATTTGCACTATAAGAAAATGACCATTTGCACTGTAAAATCCAAACCCCCATACATAACCCTAACCCTAAGCACACGCAACCCCACCACAAAGCGCAACGTTAATTAAACGCGCATCTCTTACAGGCGACTTCTCTTACACACCACCACGTCAATTAACGCCGTCTTACGAAATTCATCGTCACCAAAGTACGTAAAGGCTGCATACACGTTTCCCCAGGCTAATCTAATACGTAAATGGCTAAAAACGCCCCCACGCGTAATACGTAAGCCCTCCATAACCCCCCTAGCAATATAGGCCCTAAGGCCGCCGTCCACGCGATTAATACCGAATAAGATAACGATAACGAGTTAAATCTAATTGAAGTTGACCTCTAGGCGAACCCTAAGCCTCTCTCTAACCCTCCAACCCTTTACCCTCTTCTTAATAAGCATTATAACTCTCTTAAAGTTATTAAATATAATCTCTTTAAGTACAGCATTGCCGCTAGCTTCCGTATAGTTAAAACTAGAAGTAGTAACCCTCTTAAAGGCTTTAGCTACACACAGGTTAATTACACCTACTAAAGAGGCAAGATTCGCACCTTTACGGCTTATTCTCGCAAGCTTAATACTATAAAGTTAGGCTGCCCTTAGCAGGCCTTAGTTAAGGCGCTTTATTATAACGGCTGTAAGTGGACTCTTAAGTTAAAGAAAGGATGTAAGGGCCACGAGAATCACTCTAATAATAGCTTTAACTCCAGACCTTTCCTTAACCCTAAGTTAAAGGCCTACATCGCTACGTTTTTTAACTAACTTAGTATTTCTAACTGTAAGTTTACCATTAACCTTTATGTGTAATTCCCTAAGGTTATCTAAACTGCACGCTAACTTTAAAATTATTAATTTAAGCTTTAAAAAGATGCTTTAACTAGTTATACCCTATTTTAAGCCATTATAAAGCTACTTAATAATAAGGGCGTTTCTTACTATGTTAAGTGGGTAAAACGCTCACCTTCCAGCACTAATAGTAAGCTAAAGAAATTAAAAGGCCTATTTTAATTATATAAATAAAGTAAAAAGCAGTAATTATAAAGTCTTTAAGTGCAGTTTTATAATAACACTTATAAAACTAATAATAAAAGCCTTACTTTTTTCCAGGTTATAAGGCTTAACCACCTTAATATAGCCTACTCTTACAGCTTCGGCCTTATTAATAACGAGCGTTAAGAAGGTTTTAACTGGTTAATAAAAACTATAAACGCCGTTAGAGATAAAATTAAGGCTAAGCCACTTATTATAATTATTACAGATTACGATAAGGTAATAAAAGTAGCCGTTATAAAGGTTTACCCCCTTATTAAGCCCTAGATCTGTATATTCCACCTTTAAAAGAACGTCACTCTTTATATTAAGCGTAAGTGGAATAAGGTTACCATTAAGTAAGTTACACACTTTATAAGCTAGCCTTTTCCTCCACGTTACTAAAAAGAAAAGGAGGATCTTTTAAAAGTAGAGGACCAGCTTATTATTAATTATTAAACTAGACCTTTAAACGGCCAGCCTAACAGCCCCCTTAAAGTGGTGGAGTACTTTATAAAGGGCCTGTATTCTCTCTAGTAAGTGGTTTTTTACATATATACCGTAAAGGAGTTTAATACTGTATAAGATTAGTTAAAAGCCTTTTTCTTATATTAAATTAACATTCTTTAATCTTTAAAGGAGACTTAAATGCCGTTTAAGTATAAATAGGCTATTTATTACATTAATAAACTGCTTAACTTTAGTTAATAAACCACTTTACTAGTTAAGTTTGTAAATCGTTACTTTAAAAGCTTTATTATTAACAGTAACAGTACAGTCTTAACAGTTATACACTAGTTATGTAAAATAGTTAAAGTAATAAAGTAATGGATTAATAAAGCGCTCTTTAAGGAGCGTAACACCTTAAAACGCAACTTTATAAGGCGTATTTAGCTAGGGAAAACGCCCTTTTACGTCTTTAAAAAGGGCCTAAAGCTTATCGTTAAGTAATAAAGGATTACCGTTACGGTTTTACTAACATTAAGTAACCCTACCCCCTTACCTTTTAAACCCTATATTATCTAGTTTACTATACAGTATAATATACCTTACAGCTACACTTTATTTAACCGTAACGCCATTAAGGTGCTCCCTCTTATTTAAAAATACTTCCACTTATATTAATAATTAATTAAAAGTATTAAAGATAAAGATTAGTACCTATAATACTAGGAGTTTAACTACATTATAACCTTATAAGGAAGATTATAAGGTTTTATAGCGTTTGCTAACTAACGTAACGCGCCTGTATTTACTTAGCCGCTTTTAGCGGCCACTCAGCACCTACCACGCCTTAATAAGCTATTCCACCACCTTTAAAGTTAAATTTAAAGGTTAAAAAGGTTATTCTAACTACCCAGCCACCTCCCTAACTAATAAAAGGTAAAGGTTATAGCTGTAAAGGGGTAATAACTTAAGGTCTAACGCGTAAATAAGGCAGTGGGGCTTATAGTAGCATTATAAGGGCCTTAATCTAACAGAACAGGTCTTAATAGGAGGGGATTAAACTTAACAGGTTATAAATGACAGTTATAAGTAGTAAAGGTATTATAATCGTGTCTAGTAATGCCCCCACAGCTGGCCGAGGGGCCCGCAAAGGCCGTGGGTGAGGGGGCGCGCCACGTAGAGGACCTATACCAGCATCTAAAAGCCAGCCACCCTCTTCGACTGCAGGCACTACAAGGCCTCAGAGAGCTTCGCGCGCTAAAGGCGCTGGCCAGACTCAGGGTTAATTAACGCTATCGGAGCCGTTCTAGCCAATCAGAGGGCGTGGTGGAGGGTTAGTCAGCAAGTAATTACGTAGAATCAATTAAGGTTTAACTGCAGAAACGTGAGAATTAAGCTCCATTACGTTATTTAAGCCTGGTTTAATTGAATAAGTTAGTTGCGATCGATGCGACCGAGGCCGACCGGTGCCAAATGCGTGGGGTTGCACGTGCTCAGGGTTAGGGTTATGTATGGGGGTTTGGATTTACAGTGCAAATGGTCATTTTCTTATAGTGCAAATAGACATCCTCTTTAATATAAGCGGTTAGAATGGAACAGCTTATAGAACACACTATACTTACAAAAACTAACGCACCAGTTACTACAGCAGTAAGGAACTTCTTAGCGAAAGGCTTTATTAAAAAAGAACTAAACAGCAGGTTAGTAAAGCATGTAAATAAGCCTATAAAGAACGTACACCTTTATGTAAGAGTGTCTACTTATATAGCGAGTACAGTAAGCCGAAGCGCCCATATAGTTAAAATAACGGCTATCGCTATTACTAGTAATAACACTCTTAAGGCACCTAAGATAAATCTTACTATATTTATTAGTAAGGGCGGGGTGTAGGGACTTAGGGGTATAGTAAGCAGGTGATTAAGCCGATTTACTAATTTTAAAGTTAGTAAGTTAAGTATTTATTAAGAAGAAAAGAGTAGCTTACATAGGGGTTTACGGATTAGCTGTATTATAAGCAGAGTGATAAGGAGTTACGGAAGGCTCCTTATCCTCATCCTCCTCCTCCTAGTAAGAGGGCGAGTAAGTAGGTAAGATTAAGCCAAACAGCTCGGGTGACGGGGTCACGGTGCAGGTGTGGGGTGTAGGCTTTTTAACACTTAAATTAAAGTTAGCCGCTACTTTTAAACGATAAAAATAAGCGAAACTTACGCTATAAGTGCTTTTTATTTATTATAAAGCTTTTAATTACAGTTAGTTAGAATTAGAGTAAAAGAAAGAGTAGTAGAAACACTTATAGACGAGACTAATTACGCTTTTAATAAGATCTGGAAGGTGTAAGAGCAAGTTAGTAAGTGAAAATAGTAGTTTTTTAAGTAAAAGGAGCAGGTGATCGTTACGTCTTAGGTAGGTGCAAGCCTGTAATCTTAGTTTTAGCTATAGTGGCTGGGAGCAGGGGATGAGAATAGTGGTGTTTTTAATTTTTTTTTATATTTACCTGAAGAAAGTAAATAAATGGAGAAAGATTACAAGCTCTTAGTATGGAGTTAAGAAGCTTAGATTACCGTATAAGCTTACTGCTTTAGGTTTAGCGTGTGCTGAAAACGTGACCATGCACTAACTTAAGCGGTATAATTTGGGAAGTTACAGGCTCGACTAGCCTCTGGACCTCATTATTTTCTATTTACAGCGAACTTCTTTTCAAACGTTCAGGCGCTCAGAACTGCGTTCTGAGCACCTGGGGGGTGTGTCGAACTGCAGCGGCAGTTCTTGGCGCTTAAGCGTGCAGGCGCCTTACCGCTCCAGGCTTGGCTGGAGCGCAGGGGCCTTGGATCGTGTGCTCTCCCCACACACAGGGAGCTTCCATTTGTATATAACTGGAGAGTGCTTCGCACTCCCCTTTTCTACTAAATTAAGTAACTTTGTAACTGCACTTCCGCTGCTCCCGAGCCCCTCGTTCCTCAGCTAAAAACGTTTCACAAAGGTTCTCTAGCTGAGCCAGAGAACCAAAGGAGGAAGAATTATATAGTTGTAACCCCTTCAATTCTATAGAATCTAGAGTGTAGCGCTTCTGAAAGGTATACTGTTATTGTATGTGCCGATCCCGCGATCCCTCGATTCTGATAATCCGATGCCAAGCCGATCCTGATCCCTCGATCCGATCCAATCTGCATCCAATCTTGGCTGTGTGGGGTACATTTTGGTGCGGGGTTGTTGCCGTTGCGGGGCCATCCGGGGTGCATTTTGCGGGGTCATGTGGGGTGAGTTGGTTGTGGGGGATGCAAGTTGTCATAACGTTACGCATTCGGAACATTACAGGACATAATCATTTCTTTTGTTGCCAATAGTCTAGGACGCAGCGTTCCAAGTGATGGTTGCTTCTTCGGTCGCAATAGAGATGGACCATCCTGACTGCGAAAACTGGAAATCAATGCTGCTTCCTTGCGCCTTGTCTAGAGCGCTAGAAACGTCTTACGGTCCGCCTCGTCCTTGTCCATGCGTTGCTGGCGGTCCATCTTGTACTTCTCCATCTGGTGCTGTCGGAAGCAATACTAAGGAACTACTATAACGATGAAATAAACGACGAGCCTGGAATGCTAGTTACTAAGTAGCGTTGTGCCAGACGTGATGATGAGCTCTTTGTTAGCTTCGCTACAGTTGTACCAAAGGATAAGGGTAGCCTTCAAAATGGTTAAGTAGCTGGCGTTGTGATATAACGAACGGAATAGGTCGGAGAGTAAGGTGTTTGGGACCTGCAGGGCGCGAATTGCTAAGTTAAATAGGGAGCGAATGGACGGGGCATTGCAAATCGTTACATCAGGTACTTAGGGGGTAGGTGGCTTGACCGAGGGGTCTCTGTCGATGGGGTCTCCTGGGTCGACGGGTGGGTTGCTGTCTGCTGGGTCTGCCGTGGGCGGATCAGCTGTCGGCGGGGCGGTGGTATTCGCGTTGGTAGCTATTTGGCAAGGCATCTGATAGGGGGGCACCCCCCAATTCTTAGGGGGGCACCCACGCACTGGCCATTTTACTAGGGGGGCACCCCCCCACATACGGGGTTAGGGTTTTGTATGGGTAGAAAATTGATCTAAGTCCG
>Ga0247770_1000725_pt1 | contig 30788 bp, 30 predicted proteins | sample UWRJL136409B6_FD_179943 | JGI IMG/M metagenome (GOLD analysis project Ga0247770, IMG submission 179943) | Plant litter microbial communities from Arlington Agricultural Research Station in Wisconsin, United States - UWRJ-L136-409B-6 | ecosystem: Environmental > Terrestrial > Plant litter >... | reverse complement strand
TTGGGAAACATCTCGACAATCCGCTGCCACCCCAGGTCATCTTGTACCTTGCTGTGCAAGATATCCACTCGCTTCACCTCCTTCAATTCCACAGATTTCAGAGTGCAGTGTTTCTGACAGTAGGTGCGAGATGTCGAGGCAAAGGCTAGGTGAAGGCGGAACCATTCGCTTTCGAAAGATGGTTTTTATGCATGGGACCAATTCTGGGCTCGCTCGGAGTAATTGTACATGCTGCGGTGCAGCCTTCCGGAAATGGTTCTTAGGGTGAGCAAGCCTGAGCAAATCCTGAGCTAATCCTGAGCCGGACCCGAGCCGGGGTGAGCAATGTCACGTGGGCGAGGCACGAAAAAGATTCGTCGCACAAAACAGGGATTCCTGCTGTATCTCGTATAAGCGTATTTTCCCTCTCGCAAAAACGAGACCCATGCTGAAGCTCTTTCCCTTAGGCCGCAGCTCAGATTTGATCATTGATCAACATTCAAACCCCCCGACATGTCACGGTGGTGTTCGCCCGCAGTTGGCGCCTGCAGAGCTCTCTTTTTCGACGGGAGAGGGTTTCCGACTCAATGGTCTACTCTCAATAACCCAGCGAATCCCAATTGCCTCGGCTGCAAGCTGATTCGGGACGCAATTCTTTGCTTCATCCCCGCCGAGGATCTGTCCTCCCGCGATATGTCGATCAAAGTCACTGGGAGTAACAAAAAAGACCAGCGACCACGGCTCATCTACCTCGAGCCGCATTCGACCGACTCATGGAACGCCGCTGGAGACTGCGCGCTGGAGCTCTACTTGGACAAGGAAAGCTCGAACTCGAAGCGCAACGGCTGGCCGGTGTCGTTTCTTCCCTTGGCACCGCCTCAAAAAGCGGCCCATGACTTTGACGGGAGGGTCCAGCTCATCAGGCCTTGGCTACAGGACTGCCAGAGCAACCACCCTTTGTGCACTCCGAGCGCCCCCCAGAACCTGCCGAAACGTATCCTGGATGTCTCACCTCTTGACTGCTCCCTTCGTCTTTACGAGCCCGCAGGCAACGAGACCGGAACATACTTTTGTCTCAGTCATCGATGGGGCAATCCTCAACCCCTCACAACAACAACCGCCACCCTCAGCCAGCGTCTGCAAAGAATTCCCTGGGAAGAGGTACCAAGGACATTCCAGGATGCCATTGAGATCACCCGCAGTCTGGGTGTTCGCTATCTCTGGATCGACAGTCTCTGCATCGTCCAGGACGACGACGTAGACTGGCTTCAGCAAGCATCGCAGATGTGCAACATCTACCGGGATGCATCTCTGACCCTCGCCTGCACAAGGGCTGTGGGCTGTCACGAAACCCTCTTTCCGTCTTTCAGCCGATACATCGAAGACTTTGACTCGAGCGGCAGGCCTTACCGTGTCTTGGTCCGCCTTATCGACGGCCACTTCAACGCCGAGCAGAGAATCGGAGGCTCCCTTCTACGACGCGGTTGGGTATTCCAGGAACGGCTTCTGTCCCGCAGGTACTTGCATTTTGGATACGACGAGCTGTATTGGGAGTGTATGGAGAACACGATCTGCGAGTGTCGTGACGGCGTTATCGGAGAGCCCCTTGAAATCCGGTCTGCTGGTGCTCGAATCCCCGACAGCTCAGGGAGGCGGTCCTGGCAGAAAATATGGCATGAAATAGTGCGGGAATACACCGACCTCTCGCTGACAAAGATGACGGACCGACCACAGGCAATACTCGGTCTCGCTGCAGAAATGGAGCAGCTGAGAGGGTCGCGCTACCTCTATGGTCTCTGGTCCGACACGTTCCTCGCAGATCTCGCCTGGGAGGTTCTTCCGTATGACGAGGACCAACCCGTTCCTGCGCTAACACGGCGGACACCGACATGGTCGTGGACCTCGGTCGATGGGCAGTGTGTGTACTACGATGCATCGGCGCAGCTTGACGTCCCTTACGAGATGGGCAACGACTCTCAGTGGACGGTCAGCGCGCATACCTCTCTCTTTGGTATCGAAACTACAGGCGATGCCAAGATAAGACTTAGAACCAAGCTTCTCGCTGGTACATCGACCGGTGTGACCAGGAAAGATTGGTTCCAACGCTCCTTCGGTCATGCTTCAAAGAGTGGGGATTATACATTCTTCGATGATGGGTCGTTGAACCCGACTCTACCAGAAGGGACGCCCGTATTTTACCTCGACCTTGTGACGCAAGGCTCGCAAGACAATCCAAGAAAAAAGTGTTCACGCGGATTGCTTCTCGTCAAGGTCTTCGAGAGCCCGGCGTTGTATGAGCGTGTTGGAATTGTCGTTAGTTTCAGTTGGCCAAACCGCGACACCGCAAGTTTGTTGCAGGCACAGCTTCCGGAAAAGGGCATTGAGACTGTCGTGGAAATCAGATAGTTACCTAGGTTGCTCCATACCTACCTTATGTAATGTGTCTCCCGCTTTGCACTGTGTGTGAGCCTGACCTTAGCAGTCGGCCCCCTCGAGCTCCTGACCTGACCGGCATATATGTATACATGTAGATGTACATGTACATGTACATATAGGTGGCTCGAAAGGGAAGCCAACAAGCCCCTAAACTTCTCGGTGCCTTCCCCCGCGTAAAGCTTTCTTTTGCAAATAGCTACGAGTGTGCTGAAGGGGCGGCGGACCAGAACAAGAGGTCCCAGCCACCAGACCAAGCCCGTAACTGGGGGACAAAACAGCCAGCAGCCATCATTTTTTTTTTGGCCTTCTCTCTCTGCGGCGCATCCGACATTACGGGTCCCAAGCTCATGAGATTTCAGCGAAGTACACCAAGCCTCGCACGAACTTGCCATGGTGGTGGTTGCTCTGAAGAATTCCAATTCTCGCAAAAACTTGCCGTGTTATTTTTGCTTTGAAATCACGTTACTTCTCGATTTAGGCGAGATCTCGGGCTAGATTGACGAAATGGTATTGGTGCATCCACTGAGACGGGATTGGCCCTCTGGATTGGCCAAGTCGGTCTGCTCACCAACACACTGCTGACAAATTCCACTGTTGACGACATCGCCATTGTAACACAGACAAAGAGATAAAGACCACGGCAGAACTCACATTCAATTGTTGCTGCTATCAAGACAGCTTCCCTACCCCATCCCATTCCAACACCAAACCCCAACCCAACCATGGCTCCCATCCGCGTCGCCCTCATCGGCCTCTCCGCCTCAGCCAAAACCTCCTGGGCCTCCGCCGCTCACCTTCCCTACCTCCTCTCCCCCGCCGGCCTCGCCAAATTCCAAATCGTCGCCCTCCTCAACTCCTCTGTCGACGCCGCCCGCGCCGCAATCTCAACCTACAACCTCCCTCCCACCACCCGCGCCTACGGCTCCCCTGCCGACCTCGCCGTGGACCCCGACGTCGACCTCGTCGTGTGCAACACCCGCGTGGATGTGCACGAGAGCACCATCGAAGCCAGCGTCGCAGCGGGCAAGGCCGTGTTCTGCGAGTGGCCCCTCGCGCAAAACAGCGCGCATGCCGGGGCGCTGGTCGCCAAGGCGAATGGCGCGGCGACGCTGGATAAGACTATTGTGGGACTGCAGGGGAGGGTGTTTCCGCTGGTGCGGAATCTCAATGAGGTGATTGCCAGTGGGAGGATTGGCAAGGTGCTGAGCTCGGAGGTGAGGATTTTCGGGGGGCTGAATGATCGGGAGATTTTGCCGAAGTCGCTGGAGTATTTCACCGATAGTGAGGTGGGTGGGAATATCTACACTATTGGGTTTGCGCATGGTAAGTTTCTGCTTGTTTGGGGGTTGTTTGTGAGAGGTGGCTGACCTGGTGGTTTGCAGCGTTCGATACCGTGCAGTCGGTGCTGGGCGACATCGAGAAGGACCCTGAGACGGGGAGGGCGGTGCATGGGCACTTTCAGCTGCAGCGTCCGCAAGTCCGGCTCCGTGCCGCTGATGGAAATACGGCTGAGACGGTCAAGTCGAATGTTCCTGATCTGATTTTGATTGCCGGGACGCTGCCGGAGTCGCCCATGGTGCAGAAAGGAGCGAGCCTGCATTTCCGGTTCCGCCGCGGCCAGCCCTTCCCCGGCGAGCCGATCCTGTCGTGGAGCATTAATGGCGAGAAGGGCGAGATCCGGGTCGTGTCTCGCGCAGCGGCGTTTCTCAACATCGGCGTCGATAGCCCGCCGATCACGACGGAGTTGTACGACTTTGAGACGGAGAAGGTTACGGATCTGAAATGGGAATGGGCGGATTGGCAAAAGGACTTGCCAACACCGGCCCGGAACATCGGTGGGTTGTATGAAGCGTTTGCGGCTGCCCATCAGCGGAAAGGCGGTGAGGTGGGGTATCCGACCTTTGGCGACGCTCTGGCCAGGCACAAGCAGCTGGAGGAGCTTATTTTAGGGTGGCATCCGTAGGTAGTTGATGGCTTCCAATGACATGGGCCACATTGTACAACGACTTCACTAAATGAAATGGCTCCCTTAACTGTTGTATGAGACGAATCTGGGCAAACGAAATTTCCTTTTTTGTATCTCGCCCACGTGATGTTGCTTACCCCGGCTCAGGCCCAGCTCAGGTTTTGCTCAGGCTAGGTACCATTTTCGGCACGCTACGGCGTAGCATACTGAACTGCTTCAACTCTAGCCGAGTAGGCCTAGAATTGGTCCTATACATAAAGATGGCTAGAGTTAGTCCTCATTTTGAAAATGAATAGCTTTGCCTTTACCTCTTGTATTTTTCGTATTACCTACCTGACCGCTGGGGATTTAGCCTCTACCCTCTAAGTCTCGTACCTTCACCTTCTTCAAAGTACTCCTACTTCTGTTATTTAACACCTTAAATTCATTATTCTTGATGCTTGGCATCGGAGTTCTGATCATCTGATCATCTGGAGGGAAGTGGGCGCAGGGCAGTTCAACATTCAAGTAAGCGGAAAGGTTGGTGGTTGACTGGAACAGTTGGTTGGATTGATTGTGTGTATCTAAGCCTTGGAAGAAGAAGGGGCTGGCCTCCTTATGCCTATGAATCAGTTCAAGCCGTAGCACTGCATGTGATTGGTCGGACTGGAGTCAAGGTCCGGATTCAGGTCCGATCCAAGCGGTTGGATCTTCCATCGCCCTGCAGGTCGAGTCAGATATGACAGCAATTAGCACTTGTCAGAAGCAATGAACGTTCCGTGCTTTTTAGTGCGGTGGTAATACGCGGCATCTACCTTCCCTTTCGGACTTGTACCACTTGTGTGCCGCGAGCTCGCTGTTGGTGGACCCACTTTTCAGCAAATTTCTTCGGTCGGGGTGCGTGAGGTCAATGGTCGGCACCTCTGAGTGAGGTCTTGCCATCGCCGCCGCCACCCGCACTCGCGGTGTGCGCGCGGTGCGCCATTGCTACTAGGTGCAATTTTTCCTGCTGATTCCATCGCTGTTGTCAGAATTGGTTTTGGGCGAGAACTTGCCGTGGGGGGGGGAGAGGGTATCGAGTTTTCCTCAAGGTTTTTGGTGCTCTTAATTATAACGAGCTTTCATGGAGAACAGTTCGGGATGCGGTTTACACATAATTTAATTGTGCGGGAACTTTGTGCATGTATCTGAAGCTTCAGGATCCAGCTGTGATTCACATCATTCGAAAAACGACTCGTTTTGGGGACCTGATCGACTCTTTGCTGCAGGTTTCCGGACCCCGGAATGCAAGAGATTTCCGGTAAGATAAGCACTGGTGGGTAAGAGGCAGTAGGTGGAGCTTAGACGTGGTGAAGGGACATTAATTAGGCGGACAACTGCCAGAACTGAGGAAGGTGTGTTTGAGAGACAGCTAACTACGACGCTTCCTCAGAGGGCGTGGGGGGACTGGGGCACGCGGACGCCAATCCCCACTTCGATTCGCTGAAGACTTTTGGCACCGCGCCGGCCGCCAAACCTCAACGTCGAAAGCTTAGCGACTCAGGGGTAAGGGGCGGAGTTGTTGACCTTTATCTAATATCCACCCTGACTCCATTTCTTTCCCAAATCAATCCACCTATCCGACAGATTGGCCTGCCAGGGATGAGCAACCCCAAGAGTGCTCGGAATCGCTCCGGCGTACTGCCCGCCAGCTCCCGGACAGCCTTCTACAAACCCCTTCAGGTTATCGACTGGATCGGCCCTCCGAACCGGTGTAGTTAGTATTTCTCCCATCTACCTACAGTTTTGTTGTCGAACTGCAGCGGCAGTTCTTGGCGCTCAGGCGCGCAGGCGCCTTACCGCTCCAGGCTTGGCTGGAGCGCAGGGGCCTTGGATCATGTGCTCTCCCCACACACAGGGAGCTTCCATTTGTATATAACTGGGGAGTGCGAAGCACTCCCCTTTTCTACCAAATCAAGTCACTTTGCAACTGCGCTTCCGCTGCTCCTGAGCCCCTCGTTCCTCAGTCAAAAAGTTCCACATCACAGCTTCGGCTAATTGTATTAAACCTCCCCTCCGTGTTGACCGCTATGCCAACAGGCACCTCACTTCCCACCGCATTCCGTTCTGGCCCACCGGGAAGGGTCATTTGTAGGCTTCTCGGCCTTCTCCTCCTAAGCATCGGATCATACCTAGGTACCATTTGCTGTTCTCCTTGTTCTCTGTGCTCTTTGTGCAATCATGATTCCTCCGCACTCTCGTCGACCTCCTTAACAACAACCTAGATCTGATAGTTTCTGACCTGCAAAATGGGCAGCAAAATATGGTACCCAGTTAAACGAGTGTATTGAAGTCAAGTGCTGGGTGGTTTCTGGGGGAGGAAGTAGTACTGAATCGAACGGGCCGGGCGAGAGCAGCTTCCGACGCGCCCTCTGCTGATAAAATACATGGGAGCAAACTCAAACTCAAAAACTTTCAGGCAGCTTCTTGATCCTCTCCGCTGCTAGTATGGCATCCAACCAACTTAGTTGCCTCATCATCCTCATCGTAACCCTCATAATGCTAGTTCCCCGGGAGTTCCACGGACTTGGCCTTCGTATTCTCCTCGTCTTCATCATCGCCTCCATAGCGTTTGCTCACGGGGAGACCCACGGACTTGGCCTTCGTATCCTCCTCGTCCTCATCGTCGCCCCCGTAGCGCTTCTCCACTGGAAAAAGCGAGCGTGCAACAATGGCATCGCCAAGCTTGGCAACTCCCACTGCTGCGGAGTTAATTTCGGAGTTACCCAAATATGGTAGCCCGAAAGCTAAGGCTGCGGAAGCTTTGGAGATTTCAATGCTAAATTGTTAGGGGATTGTACAGACCTGGTGCAGGGATGGCTACGGCAGCAGTAACGCAGACCAGGGCGAGTAGGCTGAGGGTGAGATTGGAGAGTTGCATCGTCGCGGTTGACGGTGCGACTTCTTGGGGATTGAGCTTAGATGTAGGGTGGTGAGGCGTTTAGTGTGAGGAAACTCGGAATTGCTTAGGGAGGAGCTTTGGTGCGGGTGGTGGGCAGTGCGCTTGGGTTGTCTGTGAGGCTTTATATACATGTAATCTCAGCTGTGTTGGACGCTGATGATAGATATCAGAGGTTTGAACCTCGGTGCCTATTCGTGAGTAAGGTGTGTCCTGCTGCTTGTGGCAAAGTCGACCCCGTCCCCTTGCATTGAATCTTTGACAGACACAGAAAACTTGGGTGTCACCACCTGCCACCACCACGTTCACCATGTTTTTCTCATCTCTCAACCTTTTAGTCAGCACGGTCGGTTCGGCCATGCTTCCAACATGGCTGAAGCTGGCGCATCGACGCTCGTACGAGGCTGTCGTTCTTTCGATGGCTGGCTCGGCATTCCGACGGGCGCTCCGCTTATTTCCGCCTCCCATCGTCTCCAGTTTTCTCGTCGCATTGCTGGTGCATCTCGGGCTCTTCTCGTTCGACTATAGCGTCCTGCCCAAAGCAGCGCGCCATCCCACCCGCCCGGAGCGCCTCAGCAGCTTTGGCGCGCAGCTGGCGCAGTGGGCGTCCTTTGCGGGCAACGAGCTGGTTAACCCATGGGAATGGGGCACGCTGCGTCTCGAGTACGGCCCCCACCTTTGGACCATCCCCGTCAGCTTCAAAGGTTCCATGGTCACCTTCCTCACCTCCATGGCGCTCTTGCGCGTGCGGGCCAACATGACCCGCCTTGCTCTGCTAGCCGTCACAATCGCCTGTACTTTGTCCCGCGGCCGCTGGGGCATGGCGCTATTCCTCTGCGGCCAGCTGCTCTGCGAGCTCGACTTCCGCCGGGGTCTCAGTAGCCCTCCTCGAGACGCTGGCTGCAGCAACAACCAAGAGGACGGATTCGACCTCCCAATCACGAAACCGGAATACGAAAGGACGCCCCTCCAGAAATCCCTGCGCAAAGCCCCCGATATCACCTGCGCGCACTGTATCGCCGTTATCTTATGCGGGTATTTGCACTGAGCGGCCTTGGTACTCGAAATTCACGCATTGAGGCACAGTCTGCAGTTGGTCACGTGCTTCCGGCTGATGTCCAACCCGCCTTTTGTTCCTAAATTTCCAAAACATAGGTACCTGTAAATAACCAACCAACAAACAACCCAACAATCTCAGCACTCTAGATTCAGCATCACTCGTCATGTCACCCAACGTAGACACCAACGCTACTCTCAGCAGGACTCCGCCACAGTCGCCAGTCGTGTTTGACGCGACACCCTCGTCGCTCATCGCTGAGGCCAGGGCTCTCATTTCCACGAGCAGGGCTGTGTGGGATAGCATCGCCGCTGGCGTGGCCACTGACAAAGCCACGTTTGACAACACAATTCGGCCCATCATCGACGACGAGAACGGCAGTCTTGCCAAATCCAGGCTTCTGCGCTTCTACGCATCCACTTCTCCATCAAAGGAACTGCGCGAGGCAAGCCACACCGCCACCACTTTGCTTAACGACAGCGACGCTGAGCGATTATCACGTGTCGATGTCTTCGCTCGGATTGCTGCCGTGGTGCAGAACATGAACGACAACCCGACATTGGATGACCAGTCTAAGTACTACGTCCAGAAACTCCACCGAGCTATGTGCATGAATGGTTGTGTCATTCCCGATTCCCGCAACAGGGATGCCTTCCATCAGGCCAACAAGAGAGTGAAGGAGCTGGTCCGTCAGTGCACCGAAAACCTCGAAGAAGACACATCCGGTATCTGGCTCACCCCGGAGGAGCTCGAGGGACTGCCCCAGGACCGCATCGACAAGCTGCCCAAAGGGGACGGAGAAAACCAAGGCAAACTCTGGTTAAAGATGAAGCCCCCGACCGGGGGGGTTCTTTCGTACGCGCATTCGGGCGCTACACGGAAAAACTTTTACTACGCCAAGTACAACCGGCTACCGCAAAATGTTCCACTCTTCCGCGAGTTGGTTGTCGCCCGCGATACCATAGCGAGACTGCTCGGTTTCCATAATTACTTCGCCTATCAAACGTCCCTAAAAATGGCTCAGACACCCGAAGCAGTGACTACCTTGCTCCAGGATATCAAGCAAAGAACGTCACCTGCCGCCTTGCTTGGAGCCAGTGAACTCCTCAGCATCAAGACGGAGCAGCAGCAAATGGTTCACGACGGCACCGGCACTGAGTTGTTTTTCTGGGACGAGGACTACTATAACCGCATAAGAGACGAGAGGGAAACACCTATCCATCAGACCGACTTGTCTGAATACTTCGAACTGTACAGCACGCTCGACGCGCTCCTGTCGCTGTTCGGGCGCCTGTTTGACACGAGATTCGAGCGCATCACAAGTGAACAGCAGATGGAGCTTGGAAACCGCGCAGGTCATGCGGGTCCCCTCGTCTGGCACGAGGATGTGATGATGTATACCGCATGGGACACGCGGGACTCTCCGGATTCATTCCTCGGATACGCGTACTTTGACCTTTTCCCTCGTCAAGGGAAGTATGGACACAGAGGGTGTTATGATATCCAATATGTGAGTAGTGCCCGTACCTCCCCGAGTGCCTTCATGTCCCGCCCCACACCAGCCCCCTCCCTGAGCACTCGTAGCTTACCAGCAATAACAGGGTTACGAGAAGGCGGATGGAAGCGGCTTCTACCCTTCCGTCGCCTTCGTCATGAACTACCCCAAGCCTACCCCCTCAAATCCCACGCTACTAGGCTTCACCGCAGCGCGACAGATGTTCCACGAGCTAGGCCATCTACACCAGGGTCTCCTCGCTCGAGTCAGGCATGCCGCCCTCCAGCGCATCGACAGAGACTTTGTAGAAGCTCCCTGCATAATGTTTGAACAATTCTTCAGCAACTCAGCCATAGTCCAGGAGATTTCCCACCACTATTCTTACATCTCTCCAGAGTACCATGCTGCATGGCTCAGCGGCGGCGCTCGTGAAGCAACCAAACAACCCCCGATCAGGCTCGACGAGAAAGCCACAGCCCAGTTGGTGGGTGACAGTCGCCTGAGGAGGCGAGAGCGCATCGACCGACAAACGTTCAACCTCTTTCTCTCCTGGTTTGACGTTTTAGTCCACAGCCCAACATCCCACGAGGAGCTGGAGAAAATGGACCTGGCCGCAGCGTACAACAAGCTCAAGACCGAGATGACGGGGCTCCGAGGGGGTGAGGCGCTCGGAGAAGGCTGGGCATGGAGTCAGGGGCAGTCCGTCTTTCGAATGATTGTCAGCGGTTACGACGCGGGATACTACACCTACGTGCTGTAAGTTCTAGCCCTAGTGTTGAATAATAACGCTCTGCGGTGGTAGATACTGATACAACCCAGCGGGAGGGTTTATGCGCTAGACATGTGGGAGCGCGGGGGCTTCGGTGCCTTCGATCAGATAGAGCAGATGAAAGACGCTGCGAAGCGGTTCCGGGACGAAGTCCTTGCTGTGTCGGGTCGCCAGCCCGAGATGACAACCTTGACTCGCTATCTCCGGGGTGCACCGAGCACCAAGCCTTATTTCCAGTGGATGGGTGTGTAGGTAGTGGCTGTCACGCTTTGTTAAATTGAATCTTGAGATACATCAACACGCACACTGTTAGCTGAGCAGGCCCAACAAGCCCACGATCACAAACGCGCAGAGATACGTCAGAGATTTATATGCCTTGTAGTCATGGATATATTCGACGATTCAAATGACGCCCTCCCACTTTGCGTTGCGCCGAACTGCTAGTGCATCACCTCGACGGCATGTTCACGTTCACAAGCAACTGCATCATCCCTCCTGAGGGTGTGAAATTCGTTGGCACTCCGCCCATCCGAGGCACGCCCGACATCATCTGGGGCTGTGGTACCGTCCTCGTCACCTGCACCTGGTCCATCCTCCATCTCAACGTACCCCTACAGTCGAAGCTCCGCCCGGGAGATACGAAACAGCAATGTCTTCGCGCCGCGGTCCGATTAGTGAACAAGATTAACTGGATGATGATCAACATCTCCGCCCCAGAATGGCCACTTGCGAAGGCTTTTAGCGACTTTCGGTCGGTGAAACTTCTGGAGAAGTGCTTTAAGGATCAGAGCCAATAAGATGGTGTGCCTTGGACCGTGTCGCATACATATTATGCAAACATGGGAGGATTCGCTATCAAGTTTAGTCCTATCGATGACTTAGCCCCGAAAGACGGTGTGACTGTCCCGAGCTGCAAGGCCGCCCGAGATGGGCAGATACGGGTGGTGACCTCCCCAGCTACGCAAAAGAGCTTCAACGGATAGTGGAAGACGATATGGGCTTCAATACGCAAGAGATCCCGAGATCCTGGCCGTACCTACTGGGCGAAGTAGACTGGCACTTGGATGAGAGGAACGCGGCTTTAGTGGCGCAGGCGGTCCACGCTGTGAACCTGGAGTGCTTCCACGGTGACTTGGAGAAGGAGAGATTTATCGCAAGCCCTGGCCGATGGTGTACGAATCTCAGTTCATTGGAAGGTGATCTATGGGTGCTGGATGCCCGCCAGCTACTTTTAGCCAGAAAGCTCGGTATTATCAACAAGCTTCCCGCGATGGATAATGACGACCTCGGCGACTGCAATAAGGGAGACTCGTTCATCAAGTCAATTGCCATGGCTCAGATTCTGTGGTTCATCATCCAACTCATTGCACGGCTTTTGAACCGCCTTCCGACAACGCAGCTCGAGATCATGACATTATCTTTCACTGTCTGCACTGGTATTACCTACGGCTTTCTACTAAGCAAGTCTAAAGATGTCGCATACTCAGTCATTCTCCCAGCCTCACGGCGCCCCAACAGCGCTCAAGAGCTTATGAGAATAGCGGTGCTTGGCCCGTTTCAGGCTTACGTCTGGTGGGAGCAACGATCTTTTGGATTCCGAACAACGCTGTTCACATCGATGAAGAGGAGAAGGACCGATGGAGTGATCATGCTCCAATCATAAGCCGCGGCTTCACTATTGCTTTCTTAGCCTTAGGCGCTACGCACTGTATCGCTTGGAACTTCATCTTTCCCACGGAGTTTGAGAGGCTTATGTGGAACGTTAGCTCCATTATAACTTCTACAGCAATTCCATTCGCCTTCACGGTCTACGCAGTGATCAAAGGGGTATGGAGGCCACACCCAAGGAGAGTCGGGCGGTTCGACGTACCCTTTGAGGTTTTATTTATTACCCCCCTTCTCGTCGCCTTTTTAGCTGCTCGTGTCTTTACTCTCATCGAAGTGTTCCGGTCCTTGGCTTACCTTCCACGGCATGCGTTTCAGACAACCTGGTCGTCTAGCTTACCTCACATTGGCTAAAGGATAGGCGGATAGACTTTTTGCTCGTTGGCTCTTATAAAGATCCTGATTCCTTACACAAGTGATCATATTACGTGTCTGCAGCACTTCCTTACAAGTTTTCTCGCGGAGTAATGAATGTAGCAAAAATTCTCGTCTACACTTGCGTACGCTTCAATCTTTTAAGCGCATTGTACTTTGGGCCGATTTGATGCCAGTATTGCGGAGTCATACGAAGCTCTAAAGTAGCCCTTCTTGTGCTTATTGGTCTCGTTGATCTATCAAGACTGAGGCAGGAATGATGATACATTCCAGCCCGCGGATGTCGTTTGAGATGGATCGGGTTATGGCGGCCTATAACTAGAAGATAGAGTGTCGGTTGCAACCGGCCTGCGTTCAGTGAACCCAGCGAACCATTTCTTGACAAAAACATCACAAGACTAATGCCTAGCAATCTAGGCCCTTCCTTCTGCTTTGGCGATGTTCAGCGATGTTCACTTTGTGCCGCCGAGAAGAGCCGCTAGCAAGAGCTGCCGATCAGCTGTTTGACAAAGCTTTTACCGGGGCGTCAGCGCTATTCTTGGACTTAATTTCATCTGAAAATGAGCTTGTAGGACGAAGGATTCCGTCCAGGGATCAAATTTGATCGGATGCTAACCTAGATGGGGGTAATTGAGCCAACTCGCGACTTCAGGGGATTGAGCAACAGAAGTAGGGGTGATTGTAGAAGGTGTGCGTGCGAGACTTGGACAGCGGAGGCTGACTTCAATCTCTAACGGTCGAGTAATACGAAAATATAGCAGGAAGGCAAGAGCGCCTATTTTCGAAAATGGTTTCTATTTTATTTTGGGCCTACCCAGCTAAAGTTGAAGCAATTCAACATGCTGCAGCGCACCCTGTCGAAAATTGTAGTTGGGATGAGTAAAGGTGATCAAACCTGAGCAAATCCTGAGCAAAGACTGAGCCAAGCCTGTGCTGGGGTGAGTAATGTCACGTAGGCGAGGTACGAAAACGGAAATTTTGTGAGCTCAGATTCGTCGCACAAAACACCCTGTTTAGACAGTGAACGCCTCTGTCTGGGCCTTGCGGTAACCTTCGGTCCCATAACTATCAATACCAGAGATGAGTTTCGAAAGTCTCTCATGGGCGACGATGACGTCGAGCGAGATAATCCTGCTTTCGACAACCTCTCTCAACTATCTCGGTGACTTATTCGACCACACCGGCTTTGCCATCCGTCGTCCTGAATGTTCCGATGTGGTATGGCTCAAGGCCTTAAATATAAAGCTTTCCGTCAAAGCCCAGGGGAGAACTGCTTGGCCAATGTGATGTGGATAAAGTGGAAGAATGGGGTTGCGGAGAGACCCGCTATCGGGCAAGTACACGAAGATGCTTGGGTTGGTGTCCCAAATGGTCGGGAAGTTGATAGAGCTGGCGTAGATACTTCCTCTGCTCCTAATACGACAAGGCCAATACTGTTGCTGCTATCAGATTGACAAGAGTTCTCTCCATACCCATTATTACCGCAGTTGCTGGGAATATCGGGGTAACAGCTCACCGGGGTAGAAATGCTTAGTATGAGGTAGGATTTAGCTACCCGAGCTCCACTACAACATTCTAAGATATACCTAGCATATGCAGTGTTAAATGCAACTGCCCTGCGTTTACAGTGGTTTACGTGGGCCAACTAAGTCTTCTATTTTTCATTGCGGGTGTAGGACTTCACGTATAGAATGCTGTGGTGGAGGCCGGGGGTAGAAAGTTTCTAACCCGGGTGAGGCGGCTAAATCCTACCCTGTGCCAAGCATTTCTACCCCGGGTAAGCTATGTGCCCCAGTTGTTGTCCGGAGACACCCGTCTGCTCCGAAGGGCTGAGAATCAACGCCTTTAGGGATTTTCGAAGCCATAATTGGACTGACTTTGATCTCGGCAACGGCTAGCAATGAAAGGATTTGTTTGTGCATTGTGCAACTTCTCATCCATCGTTTGTGTGATTGTTGGTCGCTTTCATCGCCAGGATCTGGGACCGCCGGGGGACTTTGGGACTTCTTCACCGCGATCACTTCCTAATATCCGCCCTTCCCAAAAGACCAGCTCCAAATGAGCGCTTCTTCCTCTTTTCCGCGCTCCTCGGAGACGCTTCGATCTCTTTTCTCCTCTGTTACTCTGAGCTTCTCTGCTTCCAGACGTACACGCTCAGCAAGCAGCTTCGTCTCCAACTTCTCCAGTGCCACTCGTCCCTCGCGTTTCCTCAACGCCTCATGCTCCTCTACTCGCTGCATTGCCTCCAACCGGTGTTGCTCAAGCTCTCGCGCCCCTTTCTCTGCCATGAGCCTCGCCCTCTCAATCTCTAGTTTGGCATCATCTTGCGCCCTTCTCTAGGTTAGAACTTTTGAGGGGAGCCAGAGGCGGAGCTTGCGAACCGTAGGGCTCGAACACATAGGAATCGTGATACGGTTGACTACCCGGCGGTTCAACAATATCGCAGCCTCTCGCTCCCCTTACACATTAATCGCGTCAGGACGTGATCGGTCTGTGGCTTATTGTATCTTAGCTCGATAACCGGATCACCGCCACATGAGAAAATATTTTCATTAGGCTCTCAGTGACGACGGCTCGGTACAGATCCCATCTACCCCCGGACCCTCCCCTACTATCCAACTCCAACCCTGTGACATCAGCCTCTCCCTCCGCCACATCCTTACCTCCACCTCCCCGGATATAATCAGCTTCTCCAACATCATTCGCCACATCGTAATAACTGCCCAATCCTATTTCCTCTTCCTTTACCCCGGTGCTCACCTTGTTGTGTTTAAAGAGGGTGTGCCTACCTATATATACCGCTTGATTGTATGGGGCGGGTCTCTTTGATGAGCTTGTCTTGGCGGTTGGGGGTAGTGTTAGGTGTAAGGGGTGATTTGATGAATGCGAGGTGTGAAGGGGTGGTGGAGGGGTTGTTACATGTGAGGGATCCGGAGGGCGTGTTTCAAGTTGTGACGAGAGACGTGAGTGGTTGCGAGCGGAATGGAGGAGGGGATTGGGACTGGAAGGGTCTGGGGGTATAGCGGGATTTGGCAGGTGTTACACGTAGTTACTTTTGGAACTGTCGGGCTTACCCTGCCACACCTAATATGCAGGGCACACTGGCGGCGAGGTAAGATCCAGGAAAGCGTTGCGGAGTTTCAATTGACCACGGTAAGAGCTGTAGTGCTAGTCCTTTTCGAAATTTGTGGTACTGGAGGTGTAGCAGGCAGGCTGTATACCAGGCATAGGGAAGATTCCGGTGGCAGAGTTGCAAGCCCCTTGAAGGAACGCCTTGCCTGATCACATCATCCGCTCCGACGTTCAACGGGTTACGTTGATTGCATATCTGCTGTTCATATGTTGGGGATAACATCTAACTATAGGCTGGTAAGGCCTGCGCGATCTACGTATAGTCCGTACATGACACTTCTACGGGTTGTAGAACTCACCGGTAATTAGACTCAGTCCTAAGGATGTAGTGTTGGGATATTGAGTTTTCCTACTTCAGCGCCTGCCATGTTGCACAGAACTCGCATGTTAAGTCTAAAAACGAAAATTTCAATCTCAATGAGCCTTGATACCGCGGCTGCCTGGAGGGTTGTACCACTTTGCATTGATATAGCCGCTCGGCAAATAGGGCTCGGTTGTTTTCGATCTCATGATTCCCTACTGGACGGGATTTTGGGACTCTGACAGGATCGGAATGGGCCGATTCTGCATCGCTCGGTTTTTTTGTTTCCGGGACATGCGCCAGGGCAAGAACATCGCAACGCCGCACGTCGCTACAGTTATTTCCACTACAAGACTCGGTAATATAACATAAGGCTGCCATCAAAGGTTGAATGTGGGGCGGCTGCCGTGCCACGCCCGGCATTTTAGCAGCTGCTCGCCGCTAAGCTGATTCAGCCCCCAGTAGGAACTGAACGAATCCTCTTGAATGAGCCCACAAAACGATGTTGTCATTGGCCCGGAGCCTCCTCAACCCGCACTGCGCCATTCAGCTGCTGTGGCGGTTGCTTTCGTCCTCCTTTATAATTGGTTGGCCAAGTCCCCATAGATTCAAGTGAATGTCATCGATGTTGTGCTTCCCGTTTCCAAATTTGACCGAGATGCTATTACTTGGGTAGTACAAGGCTCAGAATGCCACATGTAACAATCACCAACTCCAATTGTAACATAGGGCGGCTTGGTAAAATAGGAAGGAAGTGGCGAAGGAGGACAGGAATGAGACGTTGTGTCTAGACCACACGGAGGAGTAATGATGTAGAACCAGGCAGCGACGTAGAAATCCTGTGAGAAGCCAGGATGGTGTCTGGAAGATGCAATGGATGAAGAAGAGGCAACGAAACATATAAGAAGGGCCTCATCTCCCCGACGTTGACTCCAGAACTCACCACCATCAAACCAGCTCACTCTTCAAGCCTTCAGTCAACTTAACAAATCTTTACACAAACACCACACCATCATCTCATCACGTCCCCCCCAACCATCAAAATGAAGTTCTCCATTGCCACCCTCGCCCTCCTCCTCACCGCCGTCACCGCCATGCCCGCCGACGAGGCCGGCATCCTCGACAAGCGCCAGTGCGGCACTGTCAACGGCCCCTGCGATCAAAACAACTGCAACGGCTGTGAGTCCTATTCCGTCCACTGGATTGTGGCTGAGCCGCAGCGGAGGAAAAAAGAAAAAAAAACAAAAAAAGAAAAAGCGAAAAGCTAACATACAAAATAGGGAACACGCCTTCCACTGGCCTTGGCGTCTGCCGCAGCGGCAAGTACGCGGGCTGCCAGTGCGTCGGCACCTGCGCCAACAACAAGGGTCCGTGCAATAGCAATGGCTGCGCTGGCTCAGGTGGTGTTTGCCAGGCTGGCAAGTATGCTGGATGCAACTGCAAGTAGTTCTAAGGGATTGGGGATTGGGGCAATGGATGGGCAGGTACCTAGGTAGATGAGTGGGGGCGGCTGACTGAAGGGGTGAGGAGCGAGGGGAGGGTAGAGGCGAGGGTAGATATGTGGAAAATGGTGGAGGGAAGTGTTCGTCTGTCGTTATAACTAAAGTCTTGAAAGTCAAAGCTTTGCTAGGGGAGGTCCAATTACTATCTAGTACCGCATCTTATCATCCTCTTGTCAACAGGCGAATAAGCACCCGCCTCACCAGCAGATCTTTGTCCCTCGTATGTCCTCCGCCGCTTCTATACCCCTGAACTTCAACTCCGCCACCCTTAATGGGCAGTACAGAATTAGGGCTAACACCAACGCAACCCCAGATCTAATCGTTTTCACTAAGGGCCCAGTACACCAAACCTAGCTTATACACGGTACCACCAGGCTAAATGTTAAACTAATCACTCCCAGCGGGGTTATACTTGTGGGTAATTTCCTAGGGGTATTTTAATTAGTGATAGTATAATTTGCGTAATCGTTTTCCTGGAAGATAAAGTTACTTAATTACCACGATACCTATAAAGCTGGCAGACTAGTACGTAATGAGGTAGATAAAGTTCTTTAAACTAGAAAAGAATGACTTAGCCGCTGATGACCTGGTACTCGATAAAGGCGGGGATCCAATGACAAACACAAGACCGCACGACAAACACTAGGTAGCAAGGATCCAACCGGTAAACACGACGATCTAACCGCGGTCAAAGAGCACACACAAGGTCCAACGACAACGGCCCACCACACCTTGGGCAGCTAGGGGAATGTAAATTACTTCTACTTAAATTGCAAACTCTCACCTAAGTCGATAACGGTCTTTCAACTTGTCACTCGAACTCGTCACTCCAACTCGTCACTCCAGGCCCAGAGTCTCAACTCAAACCGTCACCCACAAAATGCAATTCTTCTCTCTCACCACTCTCCTCCTCTCCACCTTCACCATCTGCGCCATCAGCGGTGACACCACCCCCGCCATCGTCTCCATCTTCAACCATGACCTCGCCTCCGGCGACGTCACCACCATCCGCGAACGACAACCCCTGCATCTTCACCGGAAAAGGATCCTGCAACATCGGATTCAGAGGTTTCCTCCTCGACGTGCTCGATTGAGCGCATCTTCGACTGGCCGTCGGTACATATCTTCGACTATACGTGCCGTGAGCTAGGGGGGGAGCTATTCCCCGGGCCAGGCACATCGGTGACATCCGAGCTGCATTGGACGATGGAGATACAGGCGATGCCGAAGACCAGCCAGGAGATTGAGTGGGATATTCGGTATATGGATCAGAGGCTGGTGGATGGGTTTCATTGTTGGGACTGGGTGGTAAGCAGTGGAGGGGGAAACCTGTGACGACGGTGAGGTGTAAGCATGCCTTTGCCTGTTAGCGGACGGGATGGCAGGGTGGAGGGGGGTTGTGAGGGTTTGCGATGGGGATATATTGGGGGCGGCTGAGAACTACAATGACATCGGATGTATAGTGTTCTGCTCTGTTGTACATGTCTAAATCTACCCATTTGCGACTCCAAACTCCAGTTCTCATACATGCGGTGTACCTTATGTTGTTCCGCCCTCTAAATCTGGCGATCAATGTCTCAGTGCCTCCAGCGGCACCATCGACGATCTCGGTTTCCCGATCCACATCTTCTTTTCTTTCCTGAGCGCACCACGAACCCACACAATAGTTATCCAGGACCAAACAATCGCAAAAATAAGGGGACTTCCCCAGCCTGTCATCCAAAAGTTAGCATGGCCCACCAGATCACATCACCAGACGGAAGACTCACCAATACCATACGCAATAGCGTCCGGCGTCGTCCAAATCGCCACCAGCGTCCCAACCCCATCCAGCAAAGCCCCCACGCCCCAAAACCAGTTCTGATCCGCAATCATCTTCCGGAACCTCGGACTGGCCTTATACCTCGCCATCAAATTCCGGCGATACTCCCTCCCCGCGCCGCCATCCACCGCAACAATATCCTCCACTATCGTCAGCACCAGCGGCGGCGTCCGCTCCCCTTTCTCGACCGAGCTGATCTTGCACGGCGCGGGCTTGTGCTTCGCGCTCATCCACCCCGACCAGAGCAGCTGGATGCCCATCTGGATGAGGAACAGCGAGACTGGGATCGCGAGGGGTTTGACTAGTGGTTCGTGCGGGATGGATGCGCCAATGAGGATGCCCGTCATGATGGTGTATCCGAAGCTGAGACTCATGTGCGTGAAGTCGAACTTCCAGCGGCCTACGGCGCCGAGGGGGCGGTAGGTGTCTTTCTTCATGATGAGCTTGAGAGAGCGCAGTCCGAATTCGATGCCCGACACGATGCCGAAGAAGGAGGTGATGATCGCGAAGATGATGCCATGGCGGAGGGTGGTTTGGAACCACAGCCCGTAGAAGAGCGCGATGGGCACGAAGGAGGACTCGGCGACCAGGAGGAAGGTTACAATGAAGAGCTTGGTTTTGTAGTGCCAGAGGTTGTAATTGAGTCGGGGCAGCCCGGGGAGGACTTCGGCGTCGGTTACGGGGATTTCGGCGGCGGGTTCGGTGATGGTGGGGTCATTGCTTGGGGACGGAGGGTGGGCGGGGCTCGGCTGCGTGATAGTGCCGAGCTCGGGATCGGGTTTGGGGCCGATGCGCGCGGCTTTTTCGTTCAAGGAGGTTTGTGCTGTCGACGTCGACTCGGGGTACGAGCTGTGGTCGGGTTGGTGGTGAAAGACCATGCTGAGGGTGTCTGAGCAGAGCGCGGTCAATCGTCAGCGGTCGTGCGCTGGGATGGACAAAATAGCGAGGGAATGGCCGGAGTTTGTCGACGGTCTTGACTCATGTGTGACTTGTGAGAGCGATGTTGCTGAGAAGATGCATCGCTTTCTCGTGTGCAAGATGGAAGCATGAGGTGGCCGGACAGAGCGTCGGAATCCCCCGAATATTTAGCAATAAAAGGAAGCGTTGTTGGCCAGGGAGCTCCATCGGCGCGGTAATGACGTTGATCGCCGTGTATGTCATCTTCGCATTGGAGCGGACGGAGAGTGAGCTCTGGGCCTGCGTCAGTGTATGATGTCATCGGTTGGAAGCCAAGCAACTACCCTAACCCTGAAGCGAGGCTCCGAGCATGGCCAAAACGCTAAATTCTGTGACCCACCAAATCAGACGCGTGTGGACGCGACAGAACGGTCCGTGAACATTCGTTCACCACCAACCCAAATGCCACTTCATCTTGTGCCTACCAAAACCACCCCAGAAAAGTCGATAATGTTCCTGCAAGCGCATCAATCGAGTCATACTGGTCCGTCCGTCAGCTGAGGGCTATCCTCCACAGTGCCTCCGACCACGAACGAGAAGTCGACTGCGGGCTGGGCCATTTCGTCGTGCGACACATGACTCGGTGACCACGCAGCCAGCTTCTGCGGGGATATCTCCTTCAAGACATCGTCACGAGAAATCTCCCCGGAGATGGCGCGCCTGAAAAGCGGCTGAAGCACCTCGACGCAATATCGGCAGAGATGGGCAACCACGTCGAGACTCAGCTCCTCGCCGTTGTCCCCCAAAATGATCACCTCGCCCTCAAAGACCTTCGACGACTTGCCCCAGCTCTCCCTCGAGCTGTCGAGGCTGGTGTCGAGGACTGTAGCATACACGTTGTGCAAGCCACCGCCTAGCACATCGTCGAGGAGATCCGCTGCTCCGTACTCGATATTCTCTCGATCAGACGTGTATATCCTCAGCGGGACACCGAGCATCTCGGCCAAGGGCGAGCGTGTGCTGCTACCCCAGAAGCGGTTCTGGACTGACACCTCGGAAAAGACCTCATGACCGCGAAGCTTTCGTTCGAGCTCGCAGCTGATCCTTACCGCCTGTACAGAGGTAGCGGTGGGCGTTTCCCGTACCGTCTGGTCCCCGTGAGTGCTGAAGTAGTCTAGGACATGGCGGAAATCGGCGAGTGTGACGTCTAGAGTGTCGAACGGCGCGGCGTACTCTCGCCCAGAAATCGCCACGAGGTCGCCGTTCCACTGGCCGAGGACGGACGTCATGCCGTGGCATATGCCGACGGCGTGATGTGATGATCTGTTGGGAAACTCGTCCCAGTCCCTGTAGTAGACGCTGATGTAGTGGGGCAGGTTGACGCCTCTTCTTTCGTTTCTTGTGATGGGGATTGTGTACAGCAGCGGCCTGTCGGTCGATCCGAGGAACGACTCGAAGGCGGGATAGTACTCGTCTCCGCCATCGCTGCCACCACCGTCGTATGTTTTTATCGGCGCCCAGACCAGCTGCGGAGCTTCCGTGTCTCGCGGGAACCAGATACCCGCTCTGTGGATCGCAGATGGTCGGGTTTTCATGAAGCGGAGATACGACGCGCAAAGCAGCCGATGGGCCGGCCAGTCGATCGACTGGCATTGCTTGGAGCAGTATGCCACCGACAGGCATCGCCGGCATCGCATGGAATTTTCGGTCTGGCACATGATGCACATGAGCCCGTCTTGGTACGGGGTCGTAAGGGTCCGCGTCGATCGAGGATCTAGCCTGCTGCATTGTCAGCCAACGCGCAACGGTCTCTTCCGCGAGACTTTCTCACAGGATCTGTATCCTTTCCCGCATCTCAGCATTGTTTTTGTCCACCAACTGCCTACGGGCCAATTGCCGTCGGAGCTCTACCATGTCGACGGTTCCGAGATCTGATGCGGCTGTCGACTGCGGCACTAATACGGGTGCGACCCGGTTTTGGCTGCGAATATGATGGGTAATCCTCTCTTTCAGGACGTCGCACAGTTCCCGAAGTCGGCTACGGAGTTCTTCTGAGTGGTTGGGTCCAACGCCCCATAGCGGGTGGCAAACACCATGTTGACCGCGGACTCGGGGCTGAAGTGGTGATAAGCACAGCATTTGGTAGCAAAGCAAGCAAGCCTTCTTGCTGCACCCGAAGTAGCGCAGCGACGGTATCAGACTTGCGTCGTTCTCATACCTGAGCAAGAGCTGGACCTCGCAGTGGACAGGGAAGGATCGGGAGCAATCCCTCTTAAAAGAAGCTCCCTTGCTCAAGAGTGCTGCAGGAGGGTCACCGCCAGGGGTGATATCCAAACGCTTCCATGCCTTTGCTAGACTCGGTATTTGCTGGCGGCTGAGTTGTGTTGGGCCTGGTGTCCCGACCTTGATGAAGATTGCCTTCCGGAAGGCAGGGAGGAGGCCTGCAATGCGAGCCAGTGTTCGCAGATTGACCAGCGGCCTCGCTATCAGACGAAAGAGTCGCAGGGCCTTGCTGATATTGACGCTGGGGGCTATTCGTTTGAGCTCCACGGCAGTGTCAAGAGACTGGACAACAACGGCTGCGAGCTGGATGACACTGAGTGTATTCGTTTTGCGTTTCTTAGAGGCAGCACGTATCTCCCCCACGAGCCTTTTCACTGCTTCTAGGATAGGAATCGATACGTGCTTACAGCACGAACATCCAAGATTCGAGGTCTCGGGGCCTAGGGGTGTCGCAACTGGCGGCGTATGGTTGATATCCGGCCCCAGCAGTTTGGCCAAGTCCTGAACCCAGACATCCAGTCTCTTCTCGTTGTACGTCGCAGTCGCCTCAAGCAAAGGGTAAAAGCAGCAGTCGTTCGGATGATCGGTAGCGCCGTCTGGTTCCGAGAAAATGTCAGCAGATGAAATTCCTTTGAGTGGCGGTCTCGCGGTACCGTATCTTCGAAGGAACGACGACAAAGATGCAAGGTACCCATCGTCCGCTGCTTCAAATAAACTGTTGCGCGCAATGTCGACCTCGACGCAGTCCTCTCTCTCCCGGAGCGCGGTGGCTGTGACGTGCTTTCCGCCCTTAGTGTGAGAGAGCAACTCGGCGATGCAATTGAGGAACTTTTCTCGGATTGGCTTGTCGTACGCTCCGAGAAACGTTGCGGTATGGTCGGTAGTATCAGCTGTGTCGGACTCGTTGTCAAGGTCGTCATCGCTATCGCTGTCGCTGTTGCCCCCGCTTGGCCCGGATTCGGCGTCCTGCGGGGCATCAGGCAGCGATGCACCTGCGATAGTGGTGTACGGATTCAGGTACGACAAGATGTGGGCTGCCCATACGACCTGGGCGTACTCATCAGACGGACGGGGTGTGCTTGGCTCCATCTCAGTGGTGGTTGCTAGTTTTTGGCCGTCTCGGCGGTTGACAAGAAAAAAAGAGCGAAGCATTCAGGTCTGGCGGGTGCAGATTTTGGGTGTTTGATCACGGGATGATGGGCCTCACTGCATGTCCAATCGTTGCAGATCATCGTTCTGTTGGGAGACTGGGCCACTGACTGGTAGCCACCTCAGGCAACCCGCCCATACCTACTTGGTAACAATGCGATATGCCTTCGGGGCGCTGTCGCTTGTGGTGGACAGACTGACGGGACGTTATCCTATCTTGAGTTCCATGCCGAGCTAGAGCCCGGTGCTCGAGGATCAGGGGCGGGGGCTAAGGAGCAGAACAATACGGCGACTGTGCGTTGGAAGAGCAGCCCATAGGCCAGAGCTCGCGGCCTGCTTCGTAGCTGGCGCCGATGGCCAGATTCCACGTCGGTTACCATTGATGCCTTAGGCAGTCGAGGACTGTCACCCCGTTCGCCGCACTCTTCTCCCCAAAATCCTTAAATTCGGTGTCTAGGCCCCGATGTCTTCCAGTTACCAGATGCCCCCTAACTTACTGATCACCCCTGATATAGCAGACACGATTTCATAAGGTACTCCAAAAATTTAGAGAATGTCTATTTGCACTATGACCCCGCACGTTGCTATACATAACCCTAACCCCCGCCCGCGTTCAAATGCCCAGTCGCATCCACAGTCGAATTATGCTATGAAATTCTTTCCATTCTGCCATAACTTTGCTCCCCCACCACAACCAAACCATCGCCATTCCACAGTCGCGCGCACTGCAATTATTGCGCCTAAGGGTAAGTAATCATTCGGCGCACGATTTCCGGGGCTAATTAAGCGTTCAGATTGCCGAAAACAGCCCACCGCGCGATAGCGCGATGCAAACCGATCCCGAGGTCGATGTCGATGATGATACTATCTTCAAGGACCCCAAACCTGCTAGCCAGCCAACCAGAGACGGAGGAAGCAACCGTAAGGGACGTGCTCGTGGTGGTGCTCGTGGAGGCGTACGGCCTTCTATACAGCGTAAGGCCTCCCAGTGGGAGGGGGTTACTCTAAAGGGTAGCCAAACCACGGCCGTAAGGGGTGGCCAAGCCGTTACCACGCCTGTGAATAGTGGCAAGGTCAGAGGTAGAACGAGAGGCAGAGCGAGAAAGGCCTCTGGATCCAGTAAGGCATCGTTAACTACAGGCATCACGAAGAACACACGAGGTAGTGGCCAAACCACGCGTTCCAGCGGTCAGGTGACGCAGGAGCTGCTTAGTCAGCGAGTAATAGTTAGTAGTCAACTGTAATTTTATTTCAGAATCGAGCGATTTAGGCCCTGTTCGATCGATCAATTGCGAGTGTTTAATTGAATCGCGGTCGCATTTGCGACCACGGATCCGTGGATGCGACTGGGCATTTGAACGCGGGCGGGGGTTAGGGTTATCTATGGCGTGGTGCGGGGTCATAGTGCAAATAGACATTCTCATAACATAGGGAACTCGTCCGCCGCTAAAGATGCAGACCAGATCGCCACATTCGGCGTTCGAAGGACCGAGACCAACGTACCCGGAGTCGGATAAAAACGGCATTCTAGAGGGTAATAGATGAAGTTTGCCGGAGAACAAGTTGGTATACATGGACGTTCTGGCGTCGGCCAAGTCGCTGCCAAAACCTCGACCGTCTTCAATCACGTCGACAACCAGGCGCAGACCTCGCACGGCGTCAAACTGCAGCCTTACTGGTCCATCCAAATCTCGGTGTGCTTGATAGGGGGCGCAGATACATGTATAGGCAGTTTAGGCGGTTTCTTCGGTAGCGCGGATAAGCGTGGTGTGTGAACGTGGAGGAGTTTGGCTCCGGGGAAAGACGGTGTGGTCTCTCATTCGCAGTGGGGTTTTCAGAGGCCCTTGATATGCCTAATGAAGTGATGGTGGGGATCACAGTAAGCAATATCTAGGACTCTTCGCTGTCGATAATGTGTGGCCTCCTTGAAAACGAAAAAAGAGCTTGGATGCGCCATAGGCTTGCGAAACATGCGGGTACGTCGATCTTATCCTGTTTGAGCGTATGTAGACACGGCTGAGTATACAAAATTGAAGCGAAAGGGCGCAAGTGGAATGCTGGAAACACGCAGACTGCCCAATTGCCCTGTCAGCCGGATGATCTCGAGGCCGAACCACCTCAAGTCCCCCACGGAAGCGATATAAAGGAAATCATGGGGCATATCACAACAGTGTTAACCCTCCAGGATAGACCCTCGCTGCCGTTTCGTGTCCCTCGTTTGGCTAGAAGCACAATGGAATTCTCCATCCTCTGTCTACCCCTTCTTTACTTGCTGCTGACCTCCGCGTGCCTGCTAGAGGTCGAGCAGCAGGGAGGCCATGTTATCAGTCGTACGCAACCGCTCAACCGTCGGCAAACCAATCAAACGTCCATCCCCATCGGAACCGGCGACCGATTTAATGGCGGATCCATTGCACCCCGCGGTATTGGCTCTAACTCTTCCGCTAATTTTTCTACCGTCTACAACGTGCTCGAGATTAAGTCGGCTGTCCTTGGACTGGTCAAGGCATTTCGTCTTCCCTATTTCACCGCCCCTTACAAAACCTATGAGAACAACACAATGTTCGGCTTCAAGCTAGGAGGTAAAAGAGAAGACGGTCAACAATCACTTGATGGCAATAACAATACCTATACAATTCTGCTCGAAGCCGGCATCCACGCCCGCGAACGCGGCGGCCCAGACCATCTGATCAACTTCGCATCCGATCTCCTCTGGGCACACCGCGAATCCAAAGGTCTCCAATACGCCGGTGTATTCTACACTCCCGCTGAGGTAGCCAGGGTCCTCGATCTCGGCATCGTCATTCTCCCGCTTGTGAATCCTGACGGCGTGGCCTACGATCACGGGACCAACCTCTGCTGGCGCAAGAACCGAAATGCTACTAGCGCGAAACCAGGCAATCCCGATAGCATCGGCATCGATTTGAATCGGAACTTTGATCCTGTCTGGAACTTTACCAAGTACCTGGCTCCAGGGTTCCCCTATGCTTCGGACGATCCTTCAACAGAGTTATTTCGCGGGACGGCGCCGCTGTCGGAGGCCGAGGCGAGAAACATAGATTGGACGATGGAGACGCACCCTAATCTGGGGTGGTTTGCGGATCTTCACTCGCCTTTGGGGGTTGTGATACATGGGTGGTGCCATGATTCAAATCAAGCCAAAGATGCCAGCATGAGTGTTGGGAATAAAGAGTACGATGGGAAGAGAGGGGTTGTCCCTGATAATAGTACCTTTCCGTACAAGGAGTACATTGACCCGGGGGACTGGGACGTGCTGAGTATTACGGCGGCAAGAATGGCAGGATCTATGATAGATGTGCTGGGAAGGAATTATCGGGCGATCCAGGCGGCACATCTGTATCCGACAAGCGGCTGTTCGTTGGATCATGGGAGATGGAGAGCTCTCGCGCAGCCGGAGAAGAGGAGGAAGATCATCAAGGGACTTGGGATTGAGTACGGCGTGTTTAATGAGCAGTCGGAATGTCAGTTTTATCCTACGGGAGAGGAGCATAGGGCGAATATGTTGGAGAGTGGAGTGGCGTTTATGGAGTTGTTGTTAGCTGCAGCACGACTGAGTTGAACTAGCCCTTCTCATCGGAGAACACGTAACAGTATGGCAGAAAATAACGTTTGTATAAACGGGCAGCGAAGCTGACCCTTAGAACGCAGAAACGCGAGTTGGCTAACCTGTTTGATATACCACCCACACTATTTTTGATCAGGTACTGCCATGCCCGGCTGGAGGATGGCTGCATGTTTACTGGAGACCAAAGCGGTGAACACGTGGAAAATGTCAGCGCCGCTCTGCTCAGTGAGAGGACACTGCATTTCCAACCGTGTGTTTGCATTGGGCCTTGGAGGTTGGTTTTCGCCTCGTGGCACTGGCACCATCGTGGCTGGCACACGGCTAACGCAAAGAGGCCCTCAATTCACGTGGGGCCATTCTTCTTTATTTAATTTTCTTGCCGAGTCAAAATCCATGCCACCACATGAGCAAACTGTGCCTGAAAGTCTATCCTAAAAACCGATGATGCCTCAGCTAGAGAAGAATCAGGGGAAACTTAGAATAAATCAGCCTTAGCTCACTCCAGCTTACTTAAAGGCCCGGGGCTCCACGTCAGGCTCCCAGCTTCAACAGTACTGGTATATTCAGGACATCTCGTTATGTACTGGTATACTGTGGGATATCTTATAGGTGCTGGTATATTATGTAATATCCTAAATTTGAGCTTGGATAAAATGTACCATCCCGAATTCCAAGCTGGGATATCATGTACTATCCCAAATATTAAGCTGGGATATTTTGCCATCCCGTGGCATGTACTGGTATATTCTGAAGCTAAAATTTAGGACCGCGTGGCCCTGGATTCGTGACGGGAACTAAATATAGGCTCATAGCCGAGAACTAGGTCGCTCACGCTAGGCAGTAAATTTCTGCCAGCAGCACATAGTAACAGTGGAGAACTTAGTCGCTAGGGGCAGTAAATTCTACTGGCAGAAAAGATACAATAAGAGGGGACAAAGTGTGGGCTTGTGGCCAAGAACTCGGTCTTATATTGTGGAACGTTTTAACTGAGGAACGAGTGGCTCAGGAGCAGCGGAAGTGCAGTTGCAAAGTGACTTAATTTGGTAGAAAAGGGGAGTGCTTCGCACTCCCCAGTTATATACAAATGGAAGCTCCCTGTGTGTGGGGAGAGCACATGATCCAAGGCCCCTGCGCTAAGAACTGCCGCTGCAGTTCGACATATATTCTGCTAGTAGAAACAGTACAAAATACAGAAGAACGAAAGTTAGACACTACATAATTTTCTACCAGCAGAATAAAGTACATACCTAGGAAAACTATCCGTACCTAAGTGCCAAGAAGGTCAGGAACTCTATCTTATCAAGATTAGAATTTTCTTACAAATTTACTTATTAAAGCTACTAAATTCTCTAACATCTCTCAAGCAAAAATCGAAAATTTAACAAGACAACTTATATATCCCTAATAATAGAAAATAAATTATGATATAAGCATAGACAAGTGATATTATTATTATCATTAGCGACGCTATCGGTACCGTATCCTTCTGGGCATAATATAGTAATAGTACAAGTTTGAAATTATTTTAGGGGTTTTTATAAGGCATTTATTACTCAGCTTTTACAATCAGGCTTCTAGCTCGAGTCACATATGTATACCTAGTACACGTGTATATCGTAATTAGAATTGTTACCTAGAAGCTATCCTTACAGATTACGCGTCGTTTGCTTCCCATCAATAGGAATTTTAGCCAGGGGGACTAAAAAGGGGCCTCTGAGGCTATGCGGCAGCGGTATACGGGATCACCCCAGCTCAGGGAAGATTCAAGGAAAGCTTAGAACAAATCAGCCACAGCTCACCTTAGCTCACCCCAGCTCAGGATTACAAACGAAAAAGGAAATGTTACGTGCCTAGATTCGTCTTATATAACAGCTTGGTTATCTGAGACGAATCTGGGCACACGAAATTTCTTTTTTCGTACCTCACGCACGTGACGTTACTCACCCTCAGCTTAGTCCTTATTTAGGATTTGCTTAGGCTAACTTATCTTAACTTACCTTTATCTACCATTATTAATTAGCTAATTGCTTTAACTCTAACCAGATGGGCTTAAAACTAGTCTTATTATAGATCTTATATTTAATAAAGAAGGAGATAAGTAGCTTAATATAAAGGCCTTTAACTACCTCTTTATTTAGATCCTTATTAGAATAGGGGTTTAAACTTGGCCCTACATTAATCTTTATCAATAGTAACGTACATGTTTTAAATCGTTATATAAATTATAATAATATAACTATAAGTAGTAAAAACTATAAGGCTAATAGCGATTTTTCATTAGCGGAGATTATTAAAAGGATTTTAGAAACGGTATGTCTGTTACTAGAACGTAGTGAATATTTACCACTGGACTGGAAGGGGGACTTGCTCCTAATCGACGCGGTAGGATGATCTAGAAGATAGTAACTCGGCGTAAAAATTTGTCGATGTGTAAGAAAGGTAGGACATGTTGGAAGCACTGCACTCTGGATTCTGTGAAATTGAAGGGGTTGCAACTGCGTAATTCTATTGCTTATTCGGCTCTCTGGCTCTGCCAGAGAACCTTCCATATAGCTGTGAATAGTGGCAAGCCGTGTGGCAAAGCCTGCGGCTTCAATTGCGCGTCTGTGGCAATGGTTACAATCTATTGTTCTGGTGGTTTCCAGACTCTTCTTTCTGGGCCAGAACACCGTTCTTTCTGACTAGCTGTATTGATAGACAGATACCATTCTTGAAACCCGTCGTTTTATTGCATTAAGTGCAAGGAGCCATCACCCGGTGCGGGGAACCATGCTCAAAACGGTTGAGGTGTTGATCAATTAACTGTCCAGCCGCTGCTTTCATAGACCAGGTACAGGCGGACGTCGGGTGTGACGTCAAGGGCCAACCTATGGTCAGCCAACACGGGAGACGATGGAACGTGCGTAGGGCCCTGCCGCCGTTCAATAATAGCACGGGCTTGGGGTTATCCCTTCGGCGAATTTACCGAATCGGGAGCCGGGAGAGATGCTAGTGCCATCAACGCGTTGCAGTACTGTTACGGGGTTCCACACGTGGTTTTAGTGACATCCTTGTTGGCCCAGGAGAGAACGGCATGAGGAGCCCCTGAGCACAGCATGCGAGCTTTCATGCAGGGGGTAAATGCTGACGGCCTCCACTTTTTTCCAGCTGTCATCATTGTCATCCGCTTGGAAACGAGCCTGGCCATGAAGGCGTAGGATGCAGGCTTACCGGGTAAATTTCTAACGACGTTTCTTTCGTTCCTCTCCAGCATCCCGTTTTTCTATCCGGCGAAGGGCACCTTTTTTCTCAGTCTCAATTGGCATCATATCGAACAGTAGATCTTGGTCTTACTCCGGTATGGAATGCGACATGAAGGGACCATGTTCCGCGGCGCGGCGAGCGAGTTCCGGGAATGCACGCGCTTGCAATTGGCTCCCCTAGTAGAGTTGTATCCCATATATCCCAGGAGCACAAG
>Ga0247770_1000724_pt1 | contig 30789 bp, 21 predicted proteins | sample UWRJL136409B6_FD_179943 | JGI IMG/M metagenome (GOLD analysis project Ga0247770, IMG submission 179943) | Plant litter microbial communities from Arlington Agricultural Research Station in Wisconsin, United States - UWRJ-L136-409B-6 | ecosystem: Environmental > Terrestrial > Plant litter >... | reverse complement strand
TGGAAGATGTAGTACAGGGGCCCACAGGGAGGGAGGGAGGGCTGGGGAGGCCCTTTGCCCTACCCAGGGGGGCTAAGCGCTATATAGGTGCCTTTATTATAGAGGAGCCTACACAGCTTAGGCTAAGGAGTGCTTAGGAAGGATTAAAGCTAGAAAGGAAGCTAAGGAGGCTTATTAATACTAATTAAGGACTTTTAAACTAGGACTAGTAGTAAAGACAATAACTAGAGTAATTGGCTCCCTTTTAAGGCCAGCATTCACCTTTAGAAGAGCCTAGTTACATGAAGATAAAAATAGCTTTTAAAAGGTTAAAATAAAAAGACCCTGGTTATTATAACAGGGCTGGCTAATATTAATTTTAGTAGCTAGTAGAGACCCCTCTTAAAGCTGTATTAGCCTTAGCTTAAGGGGACCCACACTAAGCACCAGCTAACCTACTTAGCCTGCCTAGTCTACCTAGCCTGCCTAAGCCCTGAAGATTATTAAGATGGATATTAATAAAGATTAAAATCCTACTTTAGAATACTAAAGGTAATAAAGAGGTACTTAAGGCTCTGCTAAAGGAGGTACAGTACGACCTCCTTACAATACAGGAGCCCTAAATTAACTGGTAAACTAAGTTAACCTATTACCTTAAAGGCTCGAAATACTACCTTATTCACTTATAAGAGGGCAGTGCAGTTATATTTATTAGTTAAAGGTTTGAAGTTAGGTAGTGGGAGTATAAAGTTACAGGTGATTACTGTAGGATATAGTTCCTAAAGATAGGGGACAGGGGGTTAAAGCTTTAGTTAATTTATAACTCTTAAGAGGATAGGGCTCTTTTACAGGGTCTTTTAAACCAGTAAGCCTTAGCTTACCTAACAGTGCTAATAGGGGACTTTAACCTCTACTATTTACAGTAGGACCGATATAACCAGTATAAAAGGAAAGCTAAGGCCTTATTAGAACTGGCCTTACAGTAGGACTTTAACCTCTAAACCTTAGCCGGCATTATAATTAAAGCACCTTAAGGAGCTTAATAGGGATAAGTTTTAACTATCGACCACTTTTAAGTAATAATTAGCCTTTAAACAGCTTATTACGGCCTAAAGTATAAGGGGAAGTTAGACTATTACCTATAGGTATTAGAGGTTTATATAAGTGGATTACCATTATAATAAGTTAAGCTAGAGGGATGGAATTAGAAGATGATAAATTAAAGTTAGGTAAAGGTTAAAGTAACCCTCCTCTTAGTAACGATAGGGCTGGGAGACACAGGGCTATAAGGCCTTTAGGCCTGTATTAAGGAGTGAGAGGGTTTAGAAAAGGCCTTTAAACAGTTAATTAAAGAGCTATAAAGGATAGCTAAAGCGGCCACCCCCTAAAAGAAAGCTAACAGGGGCTAAGGGTCCCCATAGTGGTTAATAGTGGTATAGGAGGCCCAGAGGGAGGCTAAAAGAGTTAAAAGGGAGTTTAGAACAGCCTTAATAACATATAATAAAGAGAGGCTACGTTAAAGCCTATAGGCCTTTAAAGCAGCTATTAATAAGGAAAAAATAAAGGCTTAAAGGCTAACACTTTAAAAAGCCACCTATCGCTAAAACCTACTTTAAAGCCTTAAATGGTAGGCCTGCTGTAAGAGCTTTAACCCCCCAGACCCCCTAAAACTACCTGCCTTCACAGGCCCCCCAGGTTACCCAAACCTCTTTATATACCATGAAAAAGCTAAAGCCCTAATAGGGAGGTTTTTCCCCTACCTAAAGGCTGACCTTTCTAACATACAGGACCTAAACTTATTAAAAAAGTAAGAGCTGAAGTTTAATATAAAGGAAAAGGTTACAGTAAAGGAGATTAAAGCTATCTTATTAAAAATTAGCCCTTAAAAGGCTTTAGGTGAAGACCACCTACTTACAGGCTTATTAAAGGCCTGTAGTTAACTGTTATTTAAAGTATTAGCAGTGTTTATAAAGGTATACTTACGGCTTAGGTGGTTCCCTGGGAGGTTTAAAAGGGTAAAGATAGTAGTTTTATAAAAGCTAGGAAAAACCCCAGAAACCTACTGGACCCTAGGAGGCTACAGACTAATAGCCCTCCTACTTACTATTAGGAAGGTAATAGAGGCTTTAGTTGCTTAGAGGGTTATAAAGGCTGTAAAAGCCTACAGCTTACTATTAGTTAAATAGATAAGTAATAGAGAGTATTGGTTTATTAAACTAACCGTATAGTTAGTAATCACACAGGTCTAAGAGGCCTAGAGACAGAAGGTAACAGCCTCCCTCTTATAATTAGATATTATAAGAGCGTTTAATACTGTTAACTATAAACGGCTACTGTCTACCCTTTAATAATAGGGCTTCTTATAATGGATAATACTGTGGGTATAGGCTTAGTTAAGTAATAGAGTAACGATCCTCCACTTTAATAGCTAGAAAACAGAGGATATTTTAGTAACTGTAAGGGTACCTTAAGGCTCCCCACTCTCCCCTATTCTCTTTATCCTTTATATAACCTTACTATATAAAGCTTTAAAAAAGGATTACTTACTTATTAGTATAGTAGGCTTTACTAACGATATAAACCTGTTAGCGTTTAAAAGAAGCCTTAAAGCTAACATTAAATAACTGGAGAAAGCCTGGAAGATATACTTATAGTAAGTAAGCACTTACAGGATAGCTTTCGTAACTTAGAAGTGCAAACTGATCCACTTTAATAAAGGCCGAAGGTAATAGAAAGACCCTGTAGCTCTCGCTAACACAGGGAGCTAGGAGGGTTACAGCTTAGTTAAACCAGTAGGCTTAGCCCGGTTCTTAAGGGTCTAGTTAGACTGGAAACTATTATGGAAAGCTTATTACTAAGCAGTTAAACGGAAGCTAAGGATTTAAGACTTTACATTATTAAGGATTACAGTTAAAACATAGGGCCTAAGCCTTACCCGTACCAGGGAGGTTTATATTAAGTGTATCTGTAATGTTATAACTTATAAAGCTTCCAGCTTCTACTAGCTAACAGCTTTAAAAGGTACCAGTAAGTTAAAAGGGCTAATAAAGGCCTTATTAAAGGCCTAAAACAGGAGCCTCTATATTATAATTAGAGCTTATTAAACAGCCCCTGTAAGGTGTTTAGAAATAGAGGCTTAGGTCCTACTATTAGACCTTTACCTTAATAAATAATTAGCTGACTTTAAAGACTAGTTATAGGAGAAAGCCTTATAAACCGGAAAAGGGCTAGAAGTTAAACGAGCTTTAACAGCACATTTAATTATAAAAGCTTATAACAGAATCAGTTAACGGTTTAGAAGGAAAATAAGAAACTGGGGATAAAGGCCTTAATAAGGACTATAAGGCCTAATACCTATTAAATAAGCCGTAATTACAGTAACCTAGTGGGCTAGTTAGAGGTGGAAAATAAGGGAAAAGAAGGATAAAGAGTTAAAAATAAATAAAGTTGTAGAATTAGCCTAACAGGCCTAGTAGGAGAGCCAGAGAGCTGGCTAGTTAGTGGAAAGGCTAGTAAATAAAGACCCCCCTTCCCTTTTATTTACTAATAAGGCCTTAAAGTGATATAAGGGCCTTATAAAGGCCTAGAGTAGTTTCCTTTCCTAAGCCTGGACAGGGGATATAGGCCTTAGGGACTACCTGTTTAAGGTAAAGGTTTTAAAGGTCTGTACTCCCTACTGTGGATATAGGGAAGGTAGGGAAACAGTGGAGCATTTGGTGGTTTGGTGCTTTAACTTACCGTTGTAGAGGCTGTGGGACTGCTGAGAGATTTAATCACGAAGGGACTTACAGGCTATATTACAGGTAGTAAACGCCCGGAGCGGAAGGCTTATTTGGAAGGTCCTTAGCTAGCTAATGGACTTTAGCCAGCTACTGGAGTACAGATTAGCCAGACGGCTAGAGCTGGAAACAGGAGAGGAGGGCTAGTGGGGCTGGAGGCCGACAAGGGCCTCCGTTCGTTTGTAATAAGATGGACTCGTATAGTTAGTGGCTTCGAAGGAGTTGACGAAGGTTTTTATCCGGCCTATACGACATGGTTTCCTTTGTATATAGCAGTAGAAGGACCGGCGCGCCTGCGGGCATATCGGTGTAGGAAATAATAATAATATAACTTAAAAGACGCTATTAGCTTAATTGAGAAGGGTATAATTATAAAGTATAAGTATTTCCCTTATAAGCGTTATAAAGGTGAAGTAAAAGCGATTTAGTGTTTTAACTGTAATAAATAGGGATATAAAGCGAAGTTTTATAAGGAGATATTACGTTACTTATTATATGTAAGAGCACTGTATGTAAATAATATAAAGGTTAGTGAACGAGAAGTAACTTACTTAATAAAACTAAAGTTAAAATAATATAAGCTAATATACGTTAACTGTAACGGTAATTACTTAGCTTTCTATAAGGACTGCTACGTAGTGAAGGAGTACTGTAAGTGTATTAGAGTAATTTTCCTTAATAGAGTTATAACGTACGAAAAACTATATAAGGAAAGGAATAAGTAAAACCTGAACTTTACCCTTATTATTAAGTGTAAGCGTACCGTAACTAACTAGTTTACAGTTATGTAAAGATATGAAAACTAAGTAGTTAATAAGAGAAGACAAATCCTATAAGTTAAGGTAAGGAGACTTAATTTTTTAAAGAAAGTAGGAATATTTAACAGTAATAGTATTATGTAATACACGAAGTTATTAAGCCTTAGTAACACCTTAAAGACTACACTGACCTTACTTAGATAGCAGCTTATAGGAGCCTTAGTAGGACTAATAGTAACTATTGATAGAGTTTAATAACTTTTATAACTAGCTATATCACCACTTATAAGCAGCCCCTTATAAAACAGTTAATAAAGTTAAAAGTACTGTACTAGAATATTAATAATAAGGACGTAAGACTTAATAAGGTGCTGGAAATATAAAGTGATTATAACTTAATAGCGATATAAGAACTACCTTAAAGCCAGTTTACTAATACTTTAAGATATAGAAAAGGAGGGAAATTTAGCATAATTTATTATAACGGGAGGGCAGTACTATACGTTAGTAAATAGCTTATTAACGTAATGTAAACTATAGACTTTAATTTAGATTAGGCATTAGTAACGTTCGGCTACAGAGAGGAAGTTATTACAGTTTACTTAATTTATATATTAAGTAAGAAACTAGATAATTAAGTTATCCTCCTAACTGAAATCAAAGCGAAAGCACTTTAAGGGAGAGTAGTTATAATAAGTAATTTTAATATATATAACTTAGTATAGGATAAGGAGGGACGTAGAAGCCTTAAGGTTAAGCTGTTAGTAAGGTTAGTGGAAGACTGGAACTTAACGTTAAGGACCCCTTTTAGGAAACTAATATAACTTAGATATAGAAATGGAGAAAGAGATAGTATAATAGACTACGTATAAGTGTCCTGTACGCTGGGTGTTAATTATTTAAGTACGGAGAGTATAGTTAGGTTGGACTATATACTGTAAACAGTTAAGATTAACAATATATTAGTAAAATAAAAAGAAGGAGAGGAAGGTTACAGTTATAAAATAATAAACACTGTAATGGCTATGGTAATAGTAAAATACCTTATAATACTAGCTAATATAAATAATATTTATAAACTGGAAAAAGTTTTTAAAATATTATTAGAGAAGCTCCTATGTATTATAAACACTACAGTACTTAAAAGGAAATCGAATATAAAGATTACAGTATTATAATGGGACGATAAAATAAAAAGAGCTATGAAAGATGTAAGGAGAGTAGAAAGGATATAAAGAATGTAACGCTCTTACACTGTAAAGAAGGAGTTAAGGAAGGCTAAGAGGTATAAAGATAAGGTAATTAGTAAGGTGTAAATAAGATACTGGTAAAGTTTCTTTAATAAGATAGTAATTAATAAAAACTTAAAAGTAATGTGGAATATTAAACGTTAAGCTAGATTACGTAATTACTAACCCCTTAAACTATTAGTTATTCCAGCACTGTAAGTTATAAAAGACATTACACTTAATAGACCCTAAATAATTATTACATATATTAAGAAGATAAAAGAACTTAACAAACGTTTCTTCCCTGTACTGGAAATAAACCTCTTGAAACTTAAAGACCTTAATTAGAGAGTAGGCTCCTTCTTAGAGATTATACTAATGGACTGGAAGGTGAAGGACTTAGACGTGAAAGAGGTTATTTAAAGAGTAGGCGCCTTAAAAGTATTAAAATTAGATAGGATCTTTAACAGCCTTTTAAAGACTTATAATAAAGATGGAAGACTGTTAGTTATCTTAACGAAGATTATATAAGCAAGTTTCGACTTTAGTTATTATCTAGAGTGCTAATATACCGTATACGTTATAATACTGTTAAAACTAGAGAAATCGATTAATAATAAGAAATATATTAAAGCATACTACCTTATAGCCTTACTAGATATAATAGGGAAGATCGTTAAAGCTATCCTGATAAAGAGGATCTTTACTGTAACGGAAACGGCTTGTGTACTTCTTAACCTCTAGTTTAGATTTAGAAAGAAAAGAGTAATAGATATAACTATTTAAGTTATCGTTAATAGCGTTTACATAGCATAGTTACGTAAAGCTTATCCTTTAGCTAATTAATTATATATATAAGAGAATAGTCTAATTACTATTCGATAACGGGCTATTAACGTTATAAGACATTACTTAAAAGATCCCCTAAAGATCCCCCCTATCGGTAATCCTCTTTATCCTCTTTATTAGTACACTGTACGAAAAGCTGAAATACATTAAAGGCCTAATTACATTAGGTTTTACAGATAATATAAACTTTTAAACCTTCACACATAATACGTTAATATACTGTAAGATCCTTAAAGCTACGTATAAGATCTGTAAGGAATAAGTAAAGGAAAAGGAGATAATGTTTAATTTAAAGAAGAGTAAGCTTATTTACTTCTTATAAGTAAGGTGCTTATAAACTGAAAGAGTAAAGATTTTAGGAGAAGATTACTTAAGACTAGCGCTAGTGGAGTTAATTAGGTTTTTAAGAGTCTGGCTTAATAGAAAGCTTAATTAAAAAGCTTACTAAAAGAGGATTATTAGAAAAATAAAAACTTAAACCCTTACATTAACTTAACTTATAAGGAAAACGTAAGAAGTGCAGGTTATCTACACTTAAGAAATTTACATTAAAGTTATTAAAAGTGTCCTTATTTATAAAGCGAATATATAATATACGTTAACAAAGTTAAAAGGACTGGTAAAAGGGATAGTTAAAAAGTTAGAAATTACTTAAATACAGTGCTTATAAATTATACTTAAAATGTATAAAGTAACTTTAATAAGGAACTTAAAGTTAAAAGCTTAAGTCCCACTACTTAATATCTACTTAAACCGATAGATAATAAAAGTTAAGTAACAACTTAAATATATAAGGATTGCGGAGCTTTTACATAACACTAATAAGAAGATAGCTAAATAGGTAAAATAAAGATAAGGTGTAATAGTATATACCCCTTTAGCGAATAACAGTCTGACGAAAACCATGTAGGTAAAAGACTAACTAGGGCTTATATTAAGAAAAGTGGAAAACTTAGATTAAGAGAAGTGGACAGACTATAACCTTAATATCTCTACCTTTCGTGACTGGAAGGAAAGATAACGAAAAAAGAGGTATAAGGTGTTTACGCGCTGCAGTTACATCGTTACTGTAATAGATATATATAACTTTAATAAGAGTAAGATATTACTTTAACTTTATTAAGAACTTATAAAGGCTTAAAGCTTTATCTTTATGTAAGTTAAAACGGAGAAGATTAGCTTAAACGCTTTCCTTTACTAGAGAAAGGTCTTTAAGGTAATATTACCTTAATACCAGTATAGTATCACTTTGGAAACAGCAGTATATATAATTTTAAAGTGCTTAAAGTATAATAAAAGTAACTTATATAATATTTAGCTTTATAACCGGTAAGACTTAAAAGTAAGGTTATTATACTTAATAAGCGTAACGATTATTACTAACTGGATTATAAAAACTAAAAGGTTAGAAAAATATAAGCTAATTAAAATACTTAATAATAACGGGAGAGGCTTAAGTAAACTATTATTAGATTACATTAACCCTAATAACATATAAGGCATGAAAAAGAAGAAGATACTGAAACGTTAACTTAGATTTTAAAGTAGTATAGTAAAGACTTAACTTAGAAAATAAGATAGTAAATAATATTAAGGGATAACTATATAATTAAAAACCTAAACTGTAAATATACTGTAAACGCACTGTAAACATACTGTAAATAACCCTTACATTATTATATATTAACTAAACGTAGCTATTATTACTAACTTAAAGACTGTTAAGAAGAGGACGGTTTTAATCTTAAGCGTTATTAATAATAACTTATAATAACAGTTAATAGTGAATAAACTGTAAACAGATTATAATTAACGTATACTTACGTCTTAATTAACTTACTGTTAAGTAATCTAACCCTTTAAACTAATTAAACCGCTAAGTATAATTAAATAACGTTAAATAAGGTCTAAACGTATCTTAAGACATTAGGTTTAAGTAGGTGGAATAATATTAACCTGTAAGTTACCTGTAAGAGTAGTAAGTAAAGGTACTTAGACAGCTTAAGCTAACGTTACAGGACTGTTATTAAGACTGCTGTAAATTATAATGGATAAACTTAAGTTAAAGGGAGTAAAAGGGACGCTTTAACTGTAGCTTAAACGTTTAGTAGTTTATTATTTAGCTATTTTAATATTAAAGTGGAGAGACAGCTAAACTTATTAGATTATATCAAATTAATTAATTAATTATCACACTGTTAGTAACCTATATATAACTTAATAAAAGAAATTACTTATATCTTAGTAAGTTAAAGTAACGGTTAGCTTATAAGATATACAGATTATTATAACAGTAACGTAACACTTTAAAGTGTAAGTAAAGCTTAAACCTTAAACAGTTTAATAAATAGTAAATAAAGTATAAGTAATATAAGAACTTATTACACGAAGATAATTACTATAACTGTTATTACACTTTTAATAATAAGTTAAGTTTATAATTAGTTAGTAAGCGCCCTGTAAACGGTAAAAGCAGTTACTTACTTTAAATAAGATAGCACTTATAATAGTTTAAGAGGGAGTTTAGATAAGTACAGTTATTTAGTAAGTTAACACAGGTTAGGTAAGGTAACTTATTAACGTTATTATTAGCGACACGTTAACGATATAATAGACAGGGGATAACGTGGATAATTAATAAGGTGTTAATAGGGTGGTTATAAGTAGTGGTAGTAAAAAGGTTATAATTAAAGCTGTTAAAGTTACACTTATAAAGGCTTAAGATAAATATAATAATAGTAAAAGTAAGCGAGTAAGGGTATAAAGAGGTGATTATAAGGTACGTAAGGTTTAAAGCTTAGGAGGAGGAAGTTAGTAATTAAAGGAAGAAAAGTTTTAAAGGAAAGTTAAAGAGGAAGGAAGAATTTATAAAAGTTGGAGAGTGGAGCCGTAAGAACCGTAAAGGCTAGTTAACCTTAATAAAAAGGTTAGATAGAAGTTACGAGGTTACTAAAGGAGGCACATGGAGGTTAGCTGGCCACGCTAGTAACCTTAAATGGAAGGAACGAAACGATAATAGCTTAAAGGAAGTAAGTTAGTAAAGTACAGAACTGAAAGTTATAACGAATAAAGAACTATAAACCAGTAATAACTAAAGCGGTGTAAAGAAGACTGGACTAAAAGGGGGAGACATCACAGAGTTACCTTTAAGCCGTTAGCGCCTTGGTCCCAGTTGAACCCTGGGGAGCTACCCTGGGCCGAAGGGGTCTCCTTTTCTACCCTGGATGAAAAAGGAGGTAACGTAGGACCTCTGAGCTATTACGGCTAAGGGGCGTAAGCGTAGTAGAACTGAGAATAACCCGCTTACGCCCCTATCTCACTTATAATATATGCTAATATAAAGCACTAACCTTATAACCTGTCACCGCGTTTGGTAGTCGAGATTAAATTATATGTATTTTAGTAAGATAAACAGAAGAGTGGGTGGGGTGGAAACGCCCCGACTACGCCCTGATAGTAGATAGTTAGCAGTAGAGGGACCGCTTGCCCTTACGGGCGGAGCTTTCAGCTCCTACGGTGTAAGACAAATAATACTAGTTAGTTCCACTTTATAAAAGTGTGACAACCCTGTAGGCCGTCACTTGGGCTGGAGCAGCCTAACGGATCCCCTGTAGAAGGAACAGTGCAGGGAAGCAGTGTGCACGGCACTGCGCACTGGGCCAGGGGTGTAAAGACCCGAAGCCCTTACGACCAATTAGTAGTTGCTCAGTCTTGATAAAAGTGCTCACCTACTGAGCATCTGGAGAGCCACTAAGCGGGAGGTGCTCAGCGGCAAGGCGCTCAGTCCCCTACTAAGCAACAACCCACTAAGCAAGGTACGAGGTACCTCTTAGTTAGTTAGTATAGATAGCTATAGTTGTGCCCACAACCTCCGTGAGGGACTCTGGTTCCTCACGCTAGTATTACATTGTTCATTTGTGTCCTACTGTTCAGATTTCCCTCTGTGCATTATAGTGACAGCGACCTACAGTAACAGTGTACTCTCGTCTAGGAGTGCTAGCTTAATAAGCCGTCTTCGGATCACCCCTTAAGGTTTGGCGTCCTGCTATACGCTCTGTCTTATCTTGTCCGGACCCCCCTCGGGCCCTCGTCAAGAGCAGGTCGTAACAAGAAGGCTCTGGAATTCTTCTAGAGCCTCCCACAGCCTATAACAGGCCCTCTCCTCTCCTGTATCTAATTCTAGTCAAGTAAGCAACTTCATTCTTTTCCAGTCATTGCATAAGGCACTGCCTTCCGGATCCTCTTGTTTCCAGCGCTAATATTCGCTGTGACACCTTTATTTACAGTAGCACTGCCCTGTAATTTAGGCTTTTATTTGCTTCCTACAGTGCTTACGGCACTGTAGCCGGCTTGGACCAGTACTGCACTTCTTCCTCTGAGCCACAGCCGCTGTATTACAGCCCTGTAGGTTCCTGAAGTTTAACAGTAAATAAAGCACAACGTCCGATGTCGGTGGCCGGGCTTTTCGGTGCACTAGCCCAGCCGCGCCGAGTCACGCAGCTAGCCGCCTGCCAGCGCCTGGAATCCGGGTAGTCCCGTCCAAAAATTATGAGTGGGAAAGGGACACGAGTAGCGGGCCTGGGGCATGGCGGTCAGGTAGCCTCTCGTAGTCCAATAAGACCAGCTTTGATCACAGCGCCCTGCTAGTTTTGTGCTGTCGGGAGTACGCCCAAGAAACCGGACGTAGACAAATCACAACGTCTGTCGGTGGCTGGGCTTTTCGGCGCACTGGCCCCCAGAGGTCACGCCGGATAGGCGCACCAGCCGCCCGCCAGCGCCTGGGATCCGGGATCCAGGACGTCGGGCCCGGAATCCAGGAACGCGGCATATAATATGCTTCATATATCCAGTCGGCTCCTTGACATGTTCTCCCCAAAAATGCACTCCCCAAAATTGCATAAAAATTAACTGGCATCATTGATAATGGTCACTATCTAAAGGCTGATGGTAACCGCGGCTGTAAAGAGGGAGGCGAAGCGGCAGTCTACAAAGGCAATCAAGCGGCGCAAGACGTTGATGAAGAAGGCGTACGAGTTTTATAAGGATTGTGGGTTTGAGGTCCTCCTGCTTTTACAAAAGGGTTCTGGTCGCTCTTACATTTACACATCGTCTGGCATGCCGTCGTGGCATCCCATCATAGAAGACCTTGTAAGTCTCCTACGCAGACGACCAGTAAGAAGCTAATTTAGGAATCAGAAGCAAACATACCCACTCCCCATAGTCTACACTCCGGCAACCCTTGCGAAGGAATAAAGTCAGAAGGTGCAGGGCAAGCAGGGGTTAGAATCAGCGCTGTCAATATTTTATTATTAGTTCAAGTTACCTTGCCTACAAAAGTGAATATTATGGAGGGTACGTTCTTAAAATTTCAACAGCCGAGATGCAGCCGCGGTGCACAGCGCAGTAGGCCACAATAATTGAAGCTTCGACTGGGGCCGTGAGCTGAGCGGGGCGCATTGGGCAGTTGGAAGCCTCGACCGTCGAGTCCTCAACCAAGCCAACGCCGTTGAGTTGGGCTTCGATGTCGACTACGGCTTGTTTATCAGTCCACTCGTCCCTGATCTGCTGTTTAAGGGCTCGCTTGAGCCTCTGCTTCTCACTCCGGAGCTTGCGAACCGCGTCCTTATACTCGTCCATGGCCCCGCGCGAGCGCAGTGCGTGGCGAAGCCACAGCTGACCAGCCCTAAAAGTGACAAATCCCCTAGTAACGCTGCCATCCCAGGCAAACTTCCACGTCCTTCAAGCAGTTATTCTCAAGACGCTCCTAACCGAAGCTTAATTCTCAATTTCCATGCTTCACGCCCCATTATCCCCTCCGATATGGATAACGGACCTATTATCTTCGTTGACGACCCTCCAGTAGTGCAACGGCAAGGGCCGAAGCTCGGCGGCCGCGCCCTGCCCCCACCTAAACCTCGCCGGCCTCCCGGGCGACTAAAACCGGGGCCGAATTTTCCCGTTAATACATGGCCTGCAAAGATAATTGTATGCAATCTTCCTTTATTCCCTCTTCCTTTAAGTAAGACACGGGAGATTAATAACGAGTAAGCGATTTCGCTTTCGGACGCACATCCTCACCGCAGCCGCTACTCCGGCCAATGACGTGCACTTAAACGTCCTCCGTCTTCACCTGCAGGCCAGCTTCCTGCAGTCCATTCTACAAACGGTACTTGGCTATCTACCATGCGCAATACAGACTTGGTTCGAGTTGCTGTTTCCTGAGTGGACTCTTCCTTCGCGGCTTATCCTCAAAAAACAGAAGAAGAACTGGGAGGAGGAGTTTAAAGCGGAGAAAGCGGCCTACGCGAAACTGCGCCTGTTACAGGGAACCGTCGTTCCAAGGCTCTTCGGCAAACTCCAGTACGACAACACGCCAGCGCTTCTTATGTCGGACATCGGTGGCGTATGCCTGGCTACGCCTGAGGGAGGCATGCTGGAGCTGGACGAGTTTCGCCGCTTAGTCCGCCAGGCCCTCACCGCGCTTTCTCGCTTCGGGGTATTACAGGATGATACCAAGCTGGACAACTTCCATCTCACCGACGGCAGGGTTATGATTGTCGACCTTGAGATGACGAGTAATGAGAACCAGCAACCTCTGACGGACGAGCAGCTCGAGTTTGGCATTGACTGTGCAGTGGATTCCCTCGCCAAATCCTATGAAGACAACCAGTATTGCTTCTGGGAGGACGGGATTCTCTCTGTTGGTGTTGAGTGAATTGTACGGCGTGACGGAGGGGAGCATGGGAGTATCCTGAGGCTCGATGTCTCCACGGCTCGGGCAATCGGCATCTGCCAAATGGATGTCGCAAGCATTAAGGGGATATCCCACGGACAAGCGGCAAAGGTGAGTGGCTGTCATACGAGCTCGGCATTTCCAGGGCATAGGGGAACCATGGTAAGCACTTACTGGGAGGGATATGCGACGTTGAATCTGGTAGCCAAGAGGATGGTGCTGAAGCATGAACCGCCAACGGCCATGCTGCATTGGCCGAACGCACACCGGACCAACCGTTGGAGGAAGGCTGTCTAAAGTGGAGGGAGGTGTTGGTTTTGCCCAGGGGATGGCGCGGCAGTAGTGGTCCTGTTCGGCATTCGGCTGTCTGAGTGACTCGAGCTCGTTGGTTTTTTCCGCTAGCTTCTGCTCGAGTGCTTCGTGGTGCTGGTCTTGTTCGGCATTCTGCTGTCTGAGTGACTTGATCTCCTTGGCTTTTTGTATCAGCGGAGGTCGAACGGCAGCATGGACCGCTCTGACAGGGCATCCTTCGCGAAAAATTCACCAGCATGGACGACCAATGCCTCGTTTAGCGTTAATTCAGCAAAATTTGGAACTTGGATACATTAAATGAGTGGAAACCAATGGAGAATGCTCGTCTGCTTGCAATTTGGTGAATCGTCAAGAACCCCAGGCACAACAACTGTCAGTCGGCCATTTCCTCCACCGCATATTGATCCTATAAAGAAATACGTTGAAACGACTGAGGATTCCTATCATCCCCGCGCTTATACTCCAACTTCGACGCTAGCGCGGCCTGATTTCTGCCGTTGCTGACCCGCTCGTCCTCCTGTCGACCTCCATCAGGTGCATTGTTTAGCACACCATTCACAGCCATAAGCTTCTCAAATACTGTTATGAGTCGCTCCTCAAGGTTTGACGCCACCTCATCTTCATCCTTCGACAAGGGACAATTTTGCGCGTCGAGACCCGGGGTGGAAGCCATCTCGAACAAACAATTAGGGTTATAGAGATGTTTAAAATATCTCACCGTCTCCTGAACGAACGCTTGGATCATCTCTTTCGCCTGGTCCATCGTGACAGACGGACCATCTGGCGGCATATAGGAAGTGGGGGGCAAGGGAGGTACTGCGTTCTGCTCGGTCGTACAGTAACTAGTAGACATGTTAACGATAGGCCTGTCTATTATGTGGACAGATAAAACGGGGGCTTGCGCAAGTGACGTTGTCGCCTGTCCTAGCGATGCCGGTGGGGAAGCCGCTTCGTCACGGCGCGTCGCCATACGAACTGCGTCCGTGAAATTCAGAACCCTGTGTATTAGGGCACTTCCGTTCGAGGGTTCATCCGGAGCTTGAGTCGGCGCTGTGTCCACGGGCTCCATCGGACGGTCTGGATATCGTGGAAAGTTTATAGTCTCGAGAATTAGAGTGTCGTGGTTGTTATCCACGATATCGCTTGGAACTTCGGACGATGCTATGTGATCTAAGTGCGTGTAGGGGGTAACACGGAGAGCGTACTGGGGAGCCACTTTCACCTGGGCCATGGCGAGAGGCAGCTAGGAAAAAGCAGTCGATTCGAAGCGCGTTTGACCGTTTATACAAAAGCAAGAGACAAATTTGGGATAGAAGTCAAAGTCTGTGTGAGTGCGGGATTATGCCATTCTTATATTATTTCATCCTTTTCGTCCAACATACCGCGAATGCGCGGCGATTCCCCAGATCAGGCATTATGCAAGCACACGAAAGTTCTCACACAACCGGTGGATTTCTCCCGCCTTACTTGCCCTGTCCACCTACACCGCATGATTCTAAGGGTGTTGACAACGCATCCTACTCGAGATTTCCCGCGCAAATATCGTGTTCACAACTGATGAACGTGTAGACCAGTTCATCACCGGCGATGCGTTGTCCAGGCTGCAAGCATCGCACTTGACCTCGGCGAACTACATAGATCCTTTGTCGTTGAGCAGGATGACATTCGACGGCTTCGGAGGTAGTGAGGCTCGAGTTGTGATCCACTATCTTCCAGGATCTCCGATGGTAATCCTTGCACGCAACAGGGGGTCGCGGCCGGTAATCCTTGTAAGAACCCCACAGTTTTACAAGGGTTCCAAGTAATGATCCTTGTCCATCGTGAACGGGCAAAAGTGGGGCAATCGCCAGGAGATACCGAGGTACAAAGCCGGGCAAGCGGTTGACAAAAAAACGGACTCAGTACTTTGAAAGTACCTCATCCCCAATACAATTTGTGCGTAAAATGAGTAGCTAGCAGGTAGCCAACCTGATCACTTGACAACTTTGCACTAACAGGTCTTCCGACCTTACATTCTGGCTTTTCTTCCGCTGCTTATCTTTTGCCTCTACTTCTTCCTCCTCGTTTTATTCCAGTTGCTGCTGGAGCGCTTCTCTCTCGCGGTCTATTTTAGGCGATCCTCGATTCCGACGTTTTGTAGTAGGAGACTTGTGGCGGCGTTTCTGTGCTTTAGCGGCCTATGTGGTATGTTGTTGCACACCACAATACAGTCAGTGGAGCCGGAGGCGAGCATGGCGAGTTTGATCATGCGTCGATAGTCGAATTTGAGTCTAGCAATGAAGGTTGCGCAAGGTCAAAGACGAGAGAACGATCGTAGTGCAGCAAGCCGTGAGAGATATGGAGGTAGGGACTGCCAAAGGATGCGACTCGCGGTTCGGTTGACATCGGAGGTGAATCATCAACTGTCTCTGCCTGGGGAGCACCAACCTCAGAGAAGCTCTCCTTTAGATGAGAGCCAATCACTCCTGCCACAGGAGACACACGACACCCAGTGAGCCCTGCGGGTGTTTCAGCTGCTTGGCGCTGCTGTACTCCGAGGTGGGCAGCTACCCTCTGCGGTGGATCTATAGTTTCCCCTTCGTGAGCATTCCGACTAATGATCTTACCCGTGGAACCATGCACCTTCGGGTCCTTGGAATGCGCCATCACCCCTGGATATATAAAAGCGGACGCGTCTCTTGGGGCATCACTTTCCACACGCCCTTTTCAACACCATACGGCGCTTTTTTATCCAACACCCAAACTGGAACGCCAACCATGTCGAGTGTTGCAACATGCTGGTGCAAAAGATGTAAAGGCCTATACGTCTTTGCTACACGTCAACGATAAACAGGCGATCCACGGCAGCATCCACAGGATCTCGACTCCAGACGCCAACAGCTCGGCTTTAATTAGGCGAGAAGACGCACCAGTTGGGCAGCATGACAAACTTTCAACCTTACCTCACACACCGAGACTTGGAAGTTAGGAATTGGGATGTCATTACGTGGATAGTCGGCTTGCACATCAAGGTGGAAAGGGTATGGGAAGACGGAATCAGACAATATGGAAGGACTGAATGGTTAGGAACCTCAGGCTATTCTGGCATAGCTCAATCTAAAATTTTGCTAAAAAGCGCTGGTGATCCAAGAAACAGGGGAAAGTAAACAAACGCTATAAACCCTAACCCTACTCAATTTCACCTTGCAATGCCCAAGGTAGGAAATCTGGAACGAGAACCGCGCGGGGATGCAAAACGGAGATAGGGTGTTGATAGAAACCTACGTTAAGCTAAAATACAGGCAGCACGGATCCGTCCGACACCAGCCCGTCGCCCAGCGCGGTTCCCTGCACCGTAGTCAAAGCCCACGCTAAACTTGTGACCTCGGGGAGTACAAGCTACCAGCTGTTTCCCTGACGTACCATCACGCTAGCCCCAATCCACCGTCTAGCCAACTGAGTTTGCCATACACCTACCTCTGACGCCCCTCACCCCTCGCCCCTCGCCCCTCTCAACCCTCCAACTTCTTTTCCCTCAAACACTCCCAACGCTCGATCCCGCGTCGGCTCGCGGCCTGCTTGGTTCGCTGTGCTGCCGCCAAGATGCAGCCACGGCAAGTGATATAATACCGCTCGGTCAACCTGGCTCTCGCTGTCATGGTCCGTATGAGACCGACTACATATCGACCATGCTAGACGGTAACCTGGAAATGGGTGGGTGACATTTCTTCTTCCAACCCCACCCTTCACACCATCACGAAGCCAGTTCTCCTCCTGGCGACGTGCCCGTTCATTCGCCATTCCCCACTCCTCCCTTTGCCTGGCCTGCTAGGACACTCGTTTCCCATGTCCTTTGCCATCCGGCGTCACGCGGGTGCTCGGCATAGCATGGCGAGCAAATACAAGAGTTCTAGCCTTGAACGTCCACCTTTTCCTTCCCTTTATCTCAAATAGACCATGTCCGAATGCAAGATGAAGGAAGATTCGCCGAATAAGCGATTTTACAACCACATGAACGCACAATTCACCACCGCGCCATACCATCATCAAGCGAAAGATCGCAGCATCAACCAAAGAAGCAAAAGTTCAGCCATCCGGCCCGACCGCCCCCATCATTTTGGGACAACCTCTCCGAGATTCCCCTGACGGAAAACGCGTTACATGAACTGGATCGGAGGAATCGCGACAGTACTCAGTCTACCCATAGCTTATCGCGGAAACAATCTTGTCGCCCTGTCACCCGACGCTTCGCCGCTGAACTTATGATGTCTAAGGTCCGTGTGTGGCCGGTCTTTCCGGCGTCAGATGCATCCCATTTTCCGGAACTCATCCCATTTCCTGGACTCCAGGGCTGCCAAATTCGGCATACTTTTCACCTACGACCACGACCCATAGGAAAATTCGGGATCCCGTCCGCTCTCCCATAGACAAGCCAGCGACCGCCAGACTAGTAGTTGGGTCGGTGACGACCAGCGAATCCCTGGTGTTGTATGTCTTTCATCTTCACATTCTCCCGTGGCGCAACTGGCTCTCTTAACAAGAAGACATCTGGAGGTTCTCAGTTCAATCCTGAGCGGGGGAGGGAACAAGAGGCAGATTGGTCTTGAGTCTAGGTAACTCGGTTCTTTTTTGGTTGATTTGTTTTGCAGGTTGGAGTGGGTGGAGAGACTGTGGACAATGGGTGAGCCTGGACAGCTCCCTTTTTGGGGAAACTTTCTGGTTACCAGCTGCGAGGTATTAGGATGGATGAACTCTCTACAGCTAAGGCAGCAGCCCAGATTGACCTTTTTCTTCATATGAATGGGGGAACCCAGAGATTGGCGCGCTGGACGGCGAAATATGTCATAGGTTCGATGTTTATCCCGTAAAGGGGATGCTCGGCCCGCCCGATGATCTCCGCGGGTCGCCGTTCAGGGGGGCCCCCAGAGTCCGGGAGCCTGGGAAGGATTCGCCAAGCGCTGTCCAGCAGGGGAGCCAGCCAACGGCGACAGGACCGCGGCGCAGCGCGTCTCGACCTTGAGCTCCCCCGTCATCCTCACACAATCACCGACCGTGATGCTTCATGACTTTTACGCACTGCACGAAACGAATGAATGAAGCTACATCGCCGGCATGGAGGGCGACGCCCAAGCCCCGATAATTGTCGATGGAAGTCGTGAAACCGCAGCACTACTTGCCGGAATTTTGGAAGAGCTCAAAGCCATTCGAGAGCGAGTAGGGCAGCCGCCGGCACAAGTGAGCCATGATTCAGATAGATGCGATCCCGCCACAACAGATGCCGAGAGTAATGCCTCCACGGGGAAACTCACGATCGAGGCTCGAGGCGGGCCCATCCTTCGCGAAGCATTGCGGCGATACCGAACCGACTCGGTCCCTGTCTGGAACCCCTTATACGGCGCCCATTTGACCTCACCCTCGCAATATCCCGGCCATGGCTTCAAAGACCAAGGACGCAGATCGGCTTGGACCGGGCTCCTCGGCGAATGCTGGCAGATCCCACACGATAACCGTGTCAGTCTCTGCTTCCTGAGCACACCCACCGACCCAACCACGCCATCTCGTGTCCGGAATTTCCTCTATCATTTCCATGATGCCCATGCGAACGAGTCTCCCAGGGGAAGGTACTTCAACATTTGGGACTGGTTTGACACGGGTGTCTCGTCGTATTGGTACCCGCACAAAAGTTCCTCGGATTTAGACATCGATACGGAGAAGCGAGGGCGGATCGAGGACGGGCTTTCCGGTGCCAAGGAGGAGACCTCGACGCTGGCACCCATGGTGGCTCCCTGGCGGAGGATGATCCATTTCCAAGGACTGACGACAATCCGCAACTGCGAATCGGCTGAGAAAAGGAGTCAGATTAAGGACGAAGACCTGTGCCCGTTTCTGTTACCAAAGTCGGACGAAGCCATATTCGAGCTGCCGGTTAACGACATAATCTGGCGTGCTGTCCGCAATCACCTGCGATGTACGCGAGCAACCGAGGCGAGCCATTCCGAGTTGTTAGCTAAGGGTTGTATTCTGTTCCATCTCACCTTCTATGAGATACTGGAAGCCGATTATGCACCGGGTTTAACTGAGCTATGGCCGTCCGGCGAGCTATACGGTAATGGAGAGGAGCCCAGAAACGCGAAGCGTAGGATTCGCGAGAGTGCATTGACGGTGAGTGGTGATGCTGCTTCGTTGGACTCCGATATCTGACACTCCGATAGTTCATTGCTGTCCCTGGTGGCGAGGTCTCGGGCTCCAAGGCGGCGCGAACGGTCTTCTGGACTATGATATGCCTAAGACCTCTACACTTCCCGCATTCTTACTATTTCGAAAAGGGCGATGATCTATCGTGAGTACTCAATCAGAGAGAAATTGTACCCGTTTCGTCATTTTTTCTCTTGTCTCCGAGTCCGAAGACACAGATAAGTATCCCACAATGGAGAATATTGGCTGATATCCACCACAGGCAAGGTAATTTTCACGAGATGATTGATGACATGAGCGACGTCACCCAAAAATGTCTTGTCTCTGTCTTGGATCGATGGGAGGAAATTGCCAAGTTTTTTGATGAATTATTGTGCGAAAAGAGAGCACTGTTCGATCCCAACTATCACGACACACTGCTGACGGATGACGTGGCGCTGTCCCGATCGAAGAAGTACTTCTGGGCGATAGAGTTTCTCAAGGAACTTGAGAAGAGTGTAAACGACAACATCAGTCAGGTTGACCGGTTTGCTGCCTTTCTGCGTGCAAACCCACCACCAGCTAATCGCAACCCGAGAGACTTCTCATCGCGACTCCGGAAGCAGTACGCTGCTCTAGCCAAGCTTGAGGCTCTGCGCGTCAGATTCGCCAGCAAGAGGGAGGAAGCCGTTGCGTTGAGGGATGGTGTAGGTTCTCACAAATTGCGACAAGCCAGATCACCAACTGACACTCCCAGCTATTCAATGCCAGCGCTGTCATAGAAAGTCGAATGTCGACTAAATTGGGGGAGAATATTAAGCTGCTGACTTTTGTCAGTATCTTCTTTCTCCCCCTTTCTTTCTGCACATCACTATGGAGCGTCAGCGACGACATCTTCCCCCTCTCGGCGTTCGTGGTCACAATGCCCATCTTGGCGATTTGCACGTATATCATCAGCCTCAATTTGGATTACACTGCGTCTTTCTGGCAACGGCTCAAGAGGAAAGTGTGGCCCCCCGACCCGGGAAAGAAGGAAGCGGAACAGCTCGATGTCGGAGATTCGCGACATCGTGATCTCCGCGGCACCGGCCTGGGAACACTTGTGCCCGCCACGCTGCGCTCTCGGCTCTTTCCAAGCAGCGTGAGGCAGGACAATCCCCATGACTTGCCACTTTCGGCGCGTCTGGGCGAGATTTATGTCCATATCTCGAGAGTTGAAACGGTAGAGGAGCAGGCATCGTGAGCTGAGTTTGGCGCATAGGAAATCGTATCCGTCCTTCTGCATCCCAAATCCTTCACTGTCTTCTTGATTCGTTAATGAACAGGGTTGTTGCCAGCAAGTGCATGGAGATGGGGAGAGGTCAAGTCACCGCCAATCACAGCTTGGTTGGACGTTTATTCAAATCATCCAGCCATTGCAAGCCATCGGTGATGATTAATCGCGGGGTGTTGGAAGCGACCGCACATCCGAGGCAAGGAGGGTGGCTTGCTGACGCAGCTGGGACTGGTTGAGTGGATGATGTCATGCGGGCTGCTTAGGCAGCCGGTCCTTAGCGAGTTCCACCAACAGCTAGCTTCGGGAAAGCTCAGGTCTCGAACCTCTCTTGACAGGGGGCCGGGCTTGACAGGTCCTGGACATTCCAAATCCACCCTGGAAATACGCGCCGTTCTTGTACGCACACAAAGCCAGCAACACATGCTGGCCCAATGATTCAATTATTATTCATGCACTGCATCCCCTACTGTCAAAACGCGTGATCTCACGGAATTTGAGAAGGCCGAGCAAGGGCTGTGAGCTCAAAGAAGTTGCTGCCGCAAGCGGATCCAGCTCCCGTGCACCGAGGCCGTCTGACCCACCCGACGTCGCGATGCCGAGGGCAGAGCTCAAGCTCTCTCGCGGGGTGTCATTGCTTCGGTATCAATTTGTAAGTCGAAAAAAAAAACCATAGCACAATGCTCCGTTTCGAGGGTGTGTCACCAGTATATATCTACCCATCAATGCCCGTCCTCTGGTTGGATTTCTTTTTTTTAATCATCAACACAATCAATCAAGCCTTTATCAACCTCAAACGAGTTAACACGCATATCAGATACGCCGACCCCAGCAATCGACCCTACGCTTACTCAGAACACAACCAGCTTGTGACTCGCATTGCCTTAAGAGAGCCCCTAGCTTAACTGCGTCAATCATCCCCCATTCTTACCTCATAAAGAAACGACTTTTCACCGGTGCCATCCTCCTCGGAAGTTCAGTAGCAATCTTCAGCATCAACAGCAACCAGAACAACATGTCGTCTACACTGATTCCCGCTAATCCGTCTGATGTGATGGTCATTCGCGACGTCACTCCCAACGTGGTCACCTTAACAGTGCCATTTCTGCGTTTCGGCAAGATACCGATTGGCGGCAGAGGAACCATCGGTATGTCTCACTGACTCCACAGATGTCGCACACATGCACTAACGCTACCCAGTCCGCCTCACATCTGGCGCCCTCGCCGTATTTTCCCCCGTTGCCCTCACCCCCGAGGTCAAGGCAAAGGTTGACTCTCTTGGTGGTAATTTGCAATATATTATTGCTGGCGACATTGAGCACCACATCTTCATTTCCGACTGGAAGACCGCTTTCCCAACCGCCAAGATCATCGGCCCTGACGGTCTCCCGGAGAAGCGCCAGGCGGCGACGGACGACAAGATCGGCAAAGAGGAATTCGCCGTGGTCTACAAGGCCGATACCAAACGCTCTACCTCAGTCAGCCCCGAATTCGACGCCGACATTGAAGTCGAGTACGTCGACGGTCACGCCAACAAGGAAATTGTCCTTCTCTACAAGCCCGACAAGGTCCTGATCCAGGCTGACCTATTCTTCAACCTGCCCGCCACTGAAGCGTACTCGCGCGTCTCTGAGGCCGACAAGCCCAAGCCCGGTCTCCTCGCCCGCACGTTCATGAGTGCGCAAAAGGTCGAGGGCAATGGCCAGAAAAGGCTTCTGTGGCACGCGATCAGCCGTGGGAATCGTCCCTCGTTCAATGAGAGCGTGCAGAGGATTGACAGCTGGGACTTTAAAATCATCGTCCCCTGCCACGGTGATGTAATTGAGAGTAACGCAAAGGGGATTTTTGCGCAGGTGTTCGAGTGGCATCTCAAGGGCCGCAAGTGAATGGGTTCTCAGACATGATGGGTGGTATATACTGTTTGGTTTTCTTTTGATATTTTGAGTTTGATACCATAGAGTGGACTGGCGTTTTTAAATTTAGCAACAATACGATAATACTATTGGATAATATAGCTTCTCATGACTTCGTTCGGTGTGTGATTGACAAGTGAAATACACGCCCGAAATGCGAGCAACTCGCTGGTGTAAGTGGTAGTGATGTAGAACCCTAACCCTTATCTTAATCCTGCCTCCCAAAGCTCTAATGTTGATCGCGACAATCGCGAAGCTCCGAGCTCTCGAAACATTTTACCACAATTCTCGCGACAAAACGAACCCTCGATACCAATTGAGCGCATAAACCCCCCGAGGCCAAGATAGATTGTATAGCTCCCATGTTATCTCGGCCAAGGCTCCGGGCCTTGTGTCTGAGCCATGCAAGACAAATCGCCCCGTCACAGTCACAACGTCGCCGGATAAACCACTTCATCTCTCAAGGTACCTCCCGTTCTACCTACCCCCTTTCCGAAACTAACCACAATCCCACCGGACAGTAACGCAACCAGACTTCCCCAGAAATGACCCATCACCACCACCACCAGGGTCCTTCACCCTCGCAGTAAAAGACAATATCACCACCCTCTCCCCCCTCCAATCAACAACATGCGCCTCGCCGTTCCTCGCCTCCCACAACTCCCCCTTCGAAGCAACGATTGTATCGCAACTGCGCGCCCTCGGCGCCAACCTCATAGGGAAGACTAACCTCGACGAATTCGGCATGGGCAGCCACTCGACTCACTCCTCGCACGGCGCCGTAGCCAATGGTGTCTACTCCGCTGGCGGCAGCTCGGGCGGTAGCGCCGTAGCGGTTGCGAATGGGGAGGTGGACCTTGCGCTGGGGACAGATACGGGGGGGTCGGTGCGGTTGCCTGCGGCATATTGTGGGGTTGTCGGGTATAAGCCTTCGTACGGGATGCTTTCGAGGTATGGGGTTGTGCCGTATGCGAATTCGTTGGATACGGTGGGGTTGTTGGCGAGAGGGGTGAAGGGGATAAGGGAGATGGTTGTGGGGAGGGGGCTGTGGTCGGAGTGGGATCGGAGAGATCCGACAAGCTTGTCGGCTGAGGCGAGGAGGAGGTGTGCGGAGAAGAGGGAGGGGTATGCTGGTGAGAAGATAAAGGGGTTGGAAGGCGTGAGGTTTGGGCTGCCGCTGGAGTACAATATCGAGGAGCTAGAGCCCAGGATACGGGATGCCTGGGCGGCGGCGGCGGCGAGGTTGGATGAGATGGGCGCGAAGGTTGTGCCGGTTTCGCTGCCGACGACGAGGCATGCGCTGTCGGCGTACTATGTTATTGCGCCGGCAGAGGCGTCATCGAACTTGGCAAAGTACGATGGTATTCGGTATGGTACGCGAGCAGAGGGGGAGAGTGATGCGGCGGAGGGCGGGGTTCTCTACGCTGCAAGTCGTGGGCAGGGGTTTGGCGAGGAGGTCAAGCGCCGAATACTACTCGGTTCGTACACGCTCAGCTCGGAGGCGATGGACAACTACTTCCTCAAAGCGCAGGCGGTGCGGCGGCTTGTGCGGCGGGACTTTGACCGAGTCTTTCGGCTGGATAATCCGCTACAGGATGAGCAGGAGACGTTCGACTTAAGCGAGATGTCAGATGATATCCCTATGGAGAGCAAGCTGGGGCCAGCTGAGGTGGACTTCTTGCTATGCCCGACGGCACCGACTATGGCGCCCAAGCTGGAGGACGTCACGGGCGGACGGGGAGTGCTGGATGCGTATATGAACGATGTGTTTACTGTGCCGGCGAGCCTGGCAGGACTGCCAGCCGTGAGTGTGCCGATGCCGGTCGAAGGAGAGGAAAGAACTGCTGGGCTACAGCTGATCGGGCAGTACTGGGACGATGCCAGGCTTCTTGGAGTGGCAGAGGCAGTGTCTAGTATTCTGGAAGGAACTAGGTGATATATATGCAGGAGAAGTCTCACGAGAGACCTGTGACAGATACTAGTAAGCGATATAGACCACCGGTCTGAGAAAGAGCTACCACGTGCAAACGGTATCGACATTTCGATGGAGAGCCATCCGCTGTATCGGTGTTGATCGACGCCAATAACGCAAAGCTTCGATTTATTTGATTCTTCGTGGCCTGGATCCGCGCGGTGTTCATCCACTTGGGGCATGGGCCTGGGTTTCCTTCTACGTTCTGCAGAACAACGCAGTTCCTATTTCTCTCTTCGAACCTGGCCAAGGAGCCACCGCAGAACCTTGCAACCGCATCGTGTCGTTGGGCGGCGTTGAGCACCATCCCACGCAAAATGGCACATGCAACAACTCCGTCTGGAGCGCCAAATATCTATGTGTTAGCAAGTCCCCATGACACGGTCATCACCCTGAATAATTCGTACGCCCTATTTGTGCGACAAATAAAGATGACACACCGAGAATAAGGAGAAGGAGTTTATCTTACAGATTAAAGTGAGAAAGCGCTGTTGCGGCTGCTAAATCCGGCTGGCGCGTGTCGCCATTTTCAGCAACCTCGACAGTGGGGCAGTAGGTCACGGCGAGGTACACGGTACTTTACACTCGTTAACCGCATGAGCTGCACGACGTCTTCTTATAAACTGGTTAAGAATGAGAAGGTATTACGTGTCTAGCGAGCTGGGGCTGTGGAAGGCTGCTATCGAGACAGCCGACAAGGCTATGGCCATGGACTTCCTCGACTTCATCTGCAACACGTACATTATTACCTCACCAGGCTCCTAGTGGGAGTACTTCCAATATAAGCAGTTATACAGCAGTGTCTCTGGCCGCTACATGGACACGAATGACAGCAAAGAGGTCCACAAGGCAAGTCGCTGCATTGTCTTTTTTCCGTGTTTAGCACACTCTTTCTCATCCCTCACGCAATCACCCACTTCTTCTTCTTCTTCTTCTTCTTCTTCTTACTCTCCGACCTTAGTCGCCGTCGAGAGGTTAACAGATACGGGTTTCCAGTAGCATGATGCTGCCTTAGTTCCCCGCTATAACCTCCAGTCACCCAGCGCAGATTGGAAGCCAGTACTTGGCATAGATGATCTACTAACTCTGCTTAATTACCTTGAAGGCGTCCGTCCTCAAGTTTCCTATCTTTCGCGGCTTCGACGGTGCTGCCCCCTCTGATCACTGCGCGTTTCCCTATCACAAGCTGAGAGAAGACATTATGACGGCAGACGCTAGACTCCATAATGGGCTGTAATATCTTATACAGGTTCTGAGCGCTGAGTTCGTCCCATCTAGTAGTCCATGCGTCGATATCGGGCCAGTATCTTTGATGTGGTGTTCGTTCCGGGTGCAGTGCGGGTACTATCGATGGCGGGACATTCTCCACTCAGAGTGTCAAAGATGCACGCACGCCTTGGAAGGCATGTCGGGAAATTATCTTTAGTGTCTCAAGCAGGGTGGTACAATTCTTGGCCAGTGAGATGCCAGGGACAGTTAAAAACAGACTCGGATCCGGTTCTCTGGGGTGTTCTGAGCACACCAGCCGCTTGGGGCAAGCATCTACTCGAAACATGGAGTGTACGGGAGGGTCTTGATGGCATCTTTATTAATAGTATACGGAAATGGGGTCCAGTTATGGGCGGAGGGAGGCTACTGAGCACTCCCAAGCATGCGGCGGTGCTCCAAACCTAATGCTAACGCATCCGAACCGAACATGCTAAACCTTTCCATGGGCACCGGCCGCTGACTACTCGCGTTGGGGCTAGCCGTCGCTGTTGTGAGCCAACTTCCTCGCGCTGGGTCACGGTGCGGTGCAGCCGCCCACGAGGCGCGTCGCAGCGTAGGGAGCATGCTTAGATGTACGTGGCGGTCCGTTTCCCACCTATTATGACCACGTGCGGGCGGATCGATGTAGCCAGAAACGGGGTCCAGGCGACAGCATTAGAGTGTATTGACGTCGGTCTGTTCCCATCAGAGCGGTTAGCACTGTTCCCATCTCAGACAATGCACGAACGACAAATCTCGAATGCTTGGGTCACAGGCCATTCCGCGCGACGAAAACGGATGGTCTAGGGTGCGGAACTCCAGCTGGCAGTCTGATCACGGTCGTCGTTACCGCTGTCACGCTGCCCATGGCGGTCTTTCGAAACGGTGCGGAGAGGTTACGACTCTAGAAGAACAGCCGAGATTGAGGCCAGGAGGCATTTTCCTAGCCAGTTCCAGGGACGCGGGCACCACACCGCACTCATTCCCAAATGGCGGCGCTGGTTCTGAAAGCTCTCTTCGGGGCCATAATGACCACAGCCACTACGTCAAGGAATCACCGAACACCTGACAAGATCATTACCATAGAAGCCTAGAACACCAGAAAGAAGTTTCCTATTACAATCTGTCTCTGGAAATTTGAAAACTCAGGCGCGAGGAACGGAAATGAACGAATTGGCATCGCCGACGATAGATACACCCATCCCTCCCTCATAATAAATGACCAAATGAGACGCCGTATCCGAACAAGGTCAAGAACAAGGATTTGTCTGTGCAGGGGCTCCGGGATGAAAATTGTATCCCTTCAACATGTTCGCCTCGTACGCAACAGGGTCATCAAGCCATTCCGAAAGCTTGTCGAGGGCGTAGAGATCCGCGGTCGCTAGGTGAAGAAAGCGGACAAGATGTTAGGCTAACAGATTGCTTGTTCACAAGGTGGAAGAGGGGGATGCGAAGAAGAAAAAGAAGAGCAAAAGGAGGTGGAAAAGGGAAGAACGAACGACGTACTTTCCGAGCAGTCGTTGGATGAATCAGGGAGGTACGAGTTCGGTTCCCAGCCCGGGGTGCCACGGCTGGTGCCCATCTGCCAGCCCAGCGGCCGACACGAGCCAAAGTTGATTAGAACGGGCAGCCCATCCACCACCATGATGTTGCTAGGGTTGATATCGTTGTGTGCCACGCCGACGACCGAATGCAGATGGTGAACAGCGGATCGCATGGCGGCCAAGAAACGGGCCTTGTCGACGGTGCCGCCCTGGTGTCTATATGCGTGCAGCTCTGAGCCCCGGGCGCAATCTAGGACGATGGCTGTCACAAAACCGCGCCTAACGCGGCACCCGTGGTACTTGATGATATTTGGGTGCGGCGGATGCTGGGCGATGAGCTGCAGGACCTGGACCTCGTTGCGAAGCATGTTGATGGCGTCATCGCGGGGCTGGTGCCTCTCGTCCAACAGATGGCGGCATTGGCTAATGCTGACACGCTTCAGAAAGAGATGTTGTTGGGCTGACGTCGGCTCGGCTGCGACGGTGACCGGCCAGGAAAAGGGGAGCCGAGGGTAGATGTCCTCGTCCGCCATATCTCGAAGACCGGCTCGAACCTGCTCCACGCTGATGGCCCCTTCTTGGAGTGCCGCTTGGATCATGTCCAACGTGACAACACCATCCGGTGAAGGTTGGACATGAAAGTTCTCAGGCAAGCCTTGCGCCAAGTTGATGGAGCCAAGCTTTAGGTGGTCGTCATGGTCAAACCAGTAGAATGAGATGTAGCTCTTCTCCACCATCTCCATGGCCCCTGTGTTCGAGTCTTGCACGTACTCACGGGAGTGGCACGGCTCGAAGATGAGTGATGGAACAACGTCGGTAGGATTTTGCTCCGCCATCATGTAATGGGGGCTGGGGGCAAAGGACGAGGCCGAGAAAAGATGAGAGGGGGGTTGCCAAGTTGGGTGTGGGAAGGGACGTTGCTGATGAGAGAGGTTGAGGAGAAAAGAGGAAGCCAAGTTGAGGTTGGGAAGTTGGCCGCTGATCAGAGGCCGAGGAGACAGGATGAGAGAGGTGTAAGTTGAGGTTGGGCAGTTGGCCGCTGGGGGAAGAAAGCCCTTCGTCTCTTTACACCGCATGCGGCCATGGCGTATTCTGGCTACCTTTGCGAAGATCACCTGATGTCCTTACTTAGATAGCATATCACTTTTCATCTACTTTTTTTTCTCAGATAACACATCACTTTTCAGGTCCTTATCCGAGGTGATGATCTCCTTTTCGTTCCCAGCTGTCGCGTTGCAAAGAGCAGGGTCTGGCCGACATCGCAAGCTCAAAGAAAGCCATGTTGCTGTGTACTGAGACAGTCCATGACATAAATATATATCAGTTAGGCCAGCTCAATGCCATTCCTTCACTGAACATTCCCACCTTCATTGACCGCACCCCAAAGCACGCTTGCCTCCCTGCCTGTTTACTTACCTGCCTGCCAACCAACCCCGAACTCCAACTTATTCATTTTGTTTTCTTCATTCGCACCGTCCACAACTTGCTTTCGAAGCTCAGTTTGTCGTCTTTTGCGTCCGGTCCTCAGCATACATCAACATGTGCAGTCTTGCCCCTCTCCCTCCACTCAAGCTGATGATGCTAACAAAAAATGTAGGTGTACCCAGAACTTCACCGGGAATAGCAGGACGACGTCTAATGGACGGATCGTCGCAATTTGGAAGACAGTCAAAGTCGATTGCATGATGAAGCACTGTAGGATGTCCATGGCGTACGAGCCGGGCCAGGGTGGAGACAGCACGAACGGCAGCGAACATACGGGTGCTGCAGGTGGATCTAAGTGACCTGGAAGCTCACTCACTTTGGAGACTTGATGTTGCGGGGCGGCTGAAAATGCAAACTGTTGTCACCATTATGCCTTTGTAGTGTGAGCACACTTTGGTGACAAAGAGGCCGAGTGACATGTGCATAGGAACGCGAGGGGGGCGTTTTGCCAATCCCGCTTGCCCCGCGTCGACAACATGTCATGTGACCCCAATTCCCCGGCACCGAAGCCGTAAGATGGAATCCATCTGCCGTGGAACGGCTGCATTCCCTTGCGCATCCCGCGTCAACGCGTGAGATGGGAACGGAAACTGCCGCGAAACGGTTGCATTGGCTGCCCGGATCTCCCCTTTGGAACCCCAGCGCTGAGGCTCTGCCCCCTCTCATCGTGATGGGCGGTGATTGGTTGGCCTGCGGGCGCATCAGCCCAGAGCGGGGGGGATAGGCGACGCTAGCTGCAGCCGGGCCTACACTGGGGCGTGGATGGGATGTGGAACTCCGCTGTGATTCCCTCTGGTGGCGGACCAAAACATACAAGACGGGCCAGAGCCAAGCGAGTCGCACGCCGTCGGCAAGGCGAAACGGACATGACCCAAGCCAAGGAAAATGGTACCCAAAATCGACTCCAATCGCGAGGGAAACTGTCGTTGTCGGATCTTCTCCATGCTCTCGGTACCCCCCAGGAGGGTCGGTTGCTCATCATAACCACGAACCAACTGGACCATCTGGACTGGGCACTCATCCGGGCTGGCCGTGTGGACAAGAAAATGGGACTTTCCGATGCGGATAAGGGTGATATCCGGCTCTTCTGCATAATCTTCGAGAAAGCGGAAGGCGGCATCCCCAAGCCGAAGAACTGGCAGAAGACGACAAGATGGGGGAAGGATTGCGTGTGAGTTTTCGAGCGAGATACCGGAACGGGAGTTCTCACCGAGCGAAATACAATCTGATAACAGATGCAGGCCCGTGTAGCAGCGGAGCGCAAGGCACTTCCAATGCAACTAAAGATTTTTCCTTGGTTTCCTCCCCCCCCTTTTTTTTTTTTTTCCTTTTCCGCCTTCTTTTCCATCCCCTCCCACTCTTCTAGCAACGCGGTCAGGTCGTCTTCGATATCTCGGCCGAGCAGACCGAGTAAAGGAAAGTAGAGCAGGCTCCACCCAAGGCGGTAAACGGGTCGTACGCGCAGCGCATGTACAGCGAACCAGCAGCCTGCTCGTAGATGGCCATGATTTCGCGATCCTCGGGGCAGTCGGGCATGACACCGGCAGCGCGCTCGTCTCGAT